>JGI25162J39368_1000016_pt1 | contig 288734 bp, 239 predicted proteins | sample AraplaL_Cvi_mTSA_FD_39368 | JGI IMG/M metagenome (IMG submission 39368) | reverse complement strand
GACCACACCAAGGTATCGGCGGAAAGAAACCTATCGATATGGTCGCCCTAAACAACAAAAAATAATAGCTAATTCTGTTACCGAATTACCTAACCCTTACAATTGCGAGGAGGAACGACGTGGCAATCCCCGATATGCAGGACGGCTCTGTAAGTCGGGGATTGCCACGCTGCGCTCGCAATGACGCGTGTATTAAGAGGCGACGCCGGGAGTTGGCTGTGCGTCATGCCATTCATTAGCTATTAAAACACCAATAGGGCTCCTGCCTGATTCAGAAGCCCCAAAGAGCGGTTATATCAATTTCTAATTTTCCGATAAACCAGATCCACCGGTTATTTTTTGGAATAGTTGGAGTATTCGGTAATGGTTTGCACATTAACTTGCTGTCCCAGAAATTTAGCCAGGATATTGAGATTTTGATCAGTGGCAAAATAGCGTTTCGCCTGGTCGTCCATGATATATTTTTGTACCAGGTCAAACTTTTCGGCATTGAGTATTTTAATTTTCAGCGGCTTTTCATTCAGCGCTTCTACTTGCTCCAGCTCCTTGGTGCCCAGGTTAATGGTCATGTAAAACCGGCAATCCTTCATGAAGGAGGCGTCTTTGGCAATACCGGCAGGATCAAGCTTATAACTGATCACCAGCGAACCTGAGGTTTCTTTCTCCACCTTATAACTTGCATCATCTGTTTTGTTGGATGCCGACTCTTTATTCTGACTTTTCCGGAAGGAATTGATATCAGACTTAGATGGATTTTTTCCATTTACAGCAGTCACCGTCCACTCCTCACCCTTCGCACCGGATGGATCAAACTTGGCGTCAATCACCGTTTCTTTTCCCGCGGCTATGGTGGTTTGTTTCAGTTCATAGGTGTAATTATCGGGTTGCTGAAGATAGTCGGGATTGAGGATCTTCGCGTCAATACCATGTTTGGAAAAGGCATCCAATACGGTAGATTTTTGAGCCGATACATTCAAGGTAGATATTACCCAAAGCAAAAGAGCAAACAGGGCTTTCATTATACTTCCTTTTAATCCAAATCTCATTTTAACATGATCAGCAATTGCTCCAAATCCTAAGCCCGCCAATGTCATTGCATGTGTGTTTTTCATTTTTCTATACTATTTGTTATTATTTTGATGGCGCAAAACTACCGGCAGGTAAAGTGCCATGAGGTAGTTTTCTGAGTGAAGCAGCAAAAACCGTCACTGAATCGTCGATCGGGAATATTGAAATGATTTAGCGTTTTGGTGAGATCTGCAAATAAGATATTATATGTGTCAGCTTTTCGGGGAATCCGCCAATTTTAACCATATTTGAATTTCTTTTTTAATCAATTATATGGCAGACGAAAAGATCATATTTTCAATGGCTGGGGTTAGTAAGATCTACCCTCCGCAAAAAACAGTTTTAAAAAACATTTACCTCTCGTTTTTCTATGGCGCCAAAATTGGCGTTATCGGTTTAAACGGTTCGGGTAAGTCGTCCTTATTAAAAATTATAGCAGGAATTGATAAAACCAATATAGGCGAGGTTGTTTTTTCGCCGGGATATACCGTAGGCTACCTGAGCCAGGAGCCCGAACTTGATCCCGAAAAAACCGTGCGCGAAGTAGTGGAAGAAGGCGTTGCCGAAACTACCGCCTTATTAAAGGAATACGAGGAGATCAACGAGAAATTTGGCCTGGAAGAATATTATAGCGACGCTGATAAAATGGATAAGCTGATGGCCCGCCAGGGCGAACTGCAGGACCAGATAGACGCCGTGAACGCCTGGGAACTGGATACCAAGCTGGAGCGTGCCATGGATGCCCTGCGCTGCCCAGAACCCGATACTAAAATCGCGGTACTATCTGGTGGTGAGCGCCGTCGTGTAGCACTTTGTCGTCTTTTGTTGAAAGAACCGGATGTATTGTTGCTGGATGAGCCTACCAACCACCTGGATGCTGAGTCGATCGATTGGCTGGAGCAGCATTTACAACAATATAAAGGTACCGTGATTGCCGTAACGCACGACCGTTACTTTCTGGATAACGTAGCCGGTTGGATCCTGGAACTCGACCGTGGTGAAGGTATTCCATGGAAAGGCAACTATTCTTCATGGCTCGACCAGAAAGCCAAACGCCTGGCGCAGGAAGAAAAGAGCGAAAGCAAACGCCAGAAAACCCTGGAGCGCGAGCTGGAATGGGTACGCATGGGTCCGAAAGGTCGCCACGCCAAATCAAAAGCCCGTTTAGGTAATTATGAAAAATTGGCCTCAGAAGAAACCAAGGAACGCGAAGAAAAGCTGGAACTGTTCATTCCACCGGGCCCGCGTTTGGGTAATGTGGTGATTGAGGCCAATGGCGTAAGTAAATCATATGGCGATAAATTATTGTTTGATAACCTAAGCTTCTCCTTACCGCCGGCAGGCATTGTGGGTATCATCGGGCCAAACGGCGCTGGTAAAACCACGCTGTTCCGCTTGATCACCGGCCAGGATAAACCGGATGCGGGGACCTTCCGTGTAGGTGAAACTGTGGCTTTGGGTTATGTGGACCAGATGCATGATGACCTTGACCCCAACAAATCTGTTTGGGAAAACGTAACCGGCGGGTTGGAGACCATTATGGTGGGCAACCGTCCGCTAAATTCCAGGGCCTATGTATCCAAATTCAACTTTAACGGTGCCGATCAGCAGAAAAAAGTAGGTGTATTATCAGGTGGTGAACGTAACCGAGTGCATCTTTCCATCACCCTCAAAAAAGGATCGAACGTGCTGTTGCTGGATGAGCCTACTAATGATATCGATGTAAACACACTGCGCGCACTGGAAGAAGCGTTGGAAAACTTTGGCGGCTGCGCTGTAGTGATCAGTCACGACCGCTGGTTCCTTGACCGTATCTGTACCCACATCCTGGCTTTCGAGGGCAACTCGCAGGTATACTTCTTTGAAGGCAACTATACCGACTACGAAGAAAACCGCAAAAAACGCCTGGGCGATATAGCACCTAAGCGTATTAAGTATAAGAAGCTGACGGTGTAAGAAGCTATTCCTATAGTAAATTAAAAAACAAGCTTGTCATCCTGAGGAACGAAGGATCTATTCGCTGATTAGATTCTTCGCTACGCTCAGAATGACAAACTTGTTTTTTTGCCATAACCAACTGCCATTTACCCCTCCGTTAATTTCCTGTCATAATATGCAACAATCCCCGAAAATTGGCCTAACTATCAATTCCTTATCCCGATTCCATAAAAAAATTCCTAACTTGCCATTTTCTAAATTATAAACACATAAGGCCATGACTGAGACGCTGGACATCAAGATCACCAAAACCGCACATTCCCGTTTAGCTGAAACGGATTTTGACAACTTACCATTCGGAAAAACATTTTCTGACCACATGTTTGTGGCTGATTATGCCGATGGTGAATGGAAGAACCTGCAGGTCATTCCGTACGGCGAAATTGGGGTTAGTCCTGCTATTTCTGCACTGCATTACGGACAGGCATTTTTTGAAGGGCTAAAAGCCTACAAACATGCCGATGGAAAAGTAACTATTTTCCGTCCGGATAAAAACGCTATCCGCTTCAACAAATCGGCCGAACGTTTGTGCATGCCGACACTACCCGAAGAAATATTTTTACAAAGTATGGCCGCCGTGGTTGATATCGACCGCGAGTGGGTGCCTGCTAAAGCTAATCATGCTTTATACATCCGCCCGTTTATGTTCGCTACAGATCCGTTCCTGGGCGTAACTCCATCTGCTACCTATAAGTATATGGTAATTGCAGGCCCCGTTGGACCGTATTTCTCAAAAACACTGCGTGTTAAAATCGAAACACATTATACCCGCGCTGCCGAAGGCGGTATGGGTTATGCCAAAGCAGCCGGCAATTATGGCAGCGCCATGTTACCAGCCCGCAAAGCCGCAGAAGAAGGTTTTGACCAACTGATATGGACCGATGCCAAAGAGCATAAATACATTGAAGAAATGGGCGCAGCCAACGCTATGTTCCTATTGGATGGCGTATTGATTACTGCCGAAGCAAAGGATACTATATTGGATGGCGTAACGCGCGATACCGTTATCGCTTTAGCAAAAGAATGGGGCATCCCGGTTGAAACCCGCAAAGTTTCTGTAGCCGAAATTATTGAAGGTGCCAAAAACGGCAAACTGACCGATGCTTTTGGCGCAGGTACCGCCGCTACTATTGCTTCAGTAGGCTCTATAAGTGTTGATGGCGAGGAATATTTCCTGAGCGATCCAAAAACACGTGAGTTCTCTCAAAAAGTTTTAGCAACGCTTGATGCCATTAAATACGGTAACGCGCCCGATACTTATGGCTGGAATTACCTTGTAGGTTAATTATACTTACCCATATAATAAAAAAGGTGTACCAAATGGTACACCTTTTTTATTATAATATTATTTCTTTTCCAGGGCATCCAAAACAACCAGTTTCAGTTTATCAACCCACATCTGGTACATAGTGGCGGATGGATGTAAACCGTCATCGGCAATAAGCGATCTGTTGTTGGCTGCCAGTTTGGATATAGCGGTGATATCCGTATAGTTAACACCCGCGTTGGCACTCTCCTGCCGGTTAATATCATTAAACTGATCAATCTCTTTACCAATACGTGCGTCATCGCCATGTGCAAATGGTGTTACTCCATAATCGGGTATGGATAATACAAAAACATGCTTTGTATCGCCTTTGGCCAACTTGATGGCCGTATTTAAAACCTGCACAAACTTAACGCGATAATCGGCCTGGCTGCCGCCGCCGTACTGGTCGTTCACGCCAATAAGCAGGGTCACTATGTCGTAGGTTTTGTTTTTGACATCGCTGTCATCAATAGCGGATATCAACTGCTGGGTTGTCCAGCCAGTTCGGGCTATAATGGTTGGCCCGGTTATTTTATGTCCCGGCAATTGCCCGGCAAGTTTGTATGGAAAAGCATCATGTTCATCAACCGACTGGCCAATGGTATAGGAATCGCCCAGAGCCAGGTAGCTTAACGTATCCCTCGCGGGAATATCTGATCTTGTGCCGGTTGGTATGTTTGACATTGATGCGGTTTTTGTACACGCCGATAAGGCGCTTAATGAGAATAAAACTAAAAATAATGCTTTCATCATAAAATCTCCATATCAAACAATACGGAAATATGATGTTTAAGGATTTTTTTCACTTCATTTATATCAACTTCATGGCCCAGTTCTTTTTGCATGGAGGTTACGGCCTTATCATCAATACCACAGGGCACAATATTGTTAAAATAGTCCAGATCGGTATTGATATTGAAAGCCAGTCCGTGCATAGTTACCCAGCGGCTGCAACGTACGCCCATGGCGCATATCTTGCGGGCATTCTCATTATCGGCATCAAACCAAACACCGGTATAGCCTGGGTAGCGACCAGCCTTTAAACCATAATCGGCCAGGGTTAAAATAATGGCTTCCTCCAGCGTGCGCAGGTACAAGTGTATATCAGTAAAGAAATTATCCAGGTCCAGTATCGGGTACGATACAATCTGGCCCGGACCATGATAAGTAATATCCCCGCCACGATTAATGCTATAATAAACCGCGTTTTTTTCTTTTAGCCCGTTTTCGTCAAGCAATAAATGTTCGGGCTTACCGCTTTTACCCAGGGTGTACACATGGGGGTGCTCGCAAAATACCAGGTAGTTAAAAGTTTCCTCGGGTTCAAACGGCTCAAAGGTACCGGCGGCAACTGGTTCTTTGGCGGCAGCTTCATAAGCCAGCTCACTGTTGCGGTTATGGAGTTTGGTTTTTACCGAGGCGGCAAACAGCTCCTCCTGTTTGTCCCAGGCTTCCTGATAATCGATCAAGCCCCAATCTTGAAAAAATACTTTTTTGTTCTTCATTACATTTGTCCCTTTACATAGCCTACCATGTAGCCTTCATACTGCATGTAGCTCACCACATAATCCAGGTTGATATTATTTTTATGCAGGCGCGCACTCAGTTCGCCACGGGTATTAAAATTAAAAGGATCCAGGAAAATATTATCGGCAAAGGATACTTCTTTTTCTCCGTTGCATTTATAAATGGCTTCTTTAGCGCACCAGCAAACATATAGCTGTTCTATTTTATGCTCTTTATCAATAAAGGAAAGTTCGTCGGAGCGTAAGAATTTACCGGCAATGCGCTCTACCTTTTGTTTTATCAGTTCAATATCTATCCCTACTTTATGTGTTTTGCTAATCATCACAGCAGCGTAATCAAAAGAGTGGCTCAGCGAAATATGATAAGGCAGGTTTACCAGATAGGGTTTGCCATGTGCATCAACCTTACAATCAATATATTCGTCGGTATGCAGCATTGTGCGCAGCAGCACACGAGTGGCCAGCCAGTGCAGGTAGCGCTTGCTGTTGCTTAGTTTTTCAACGTAGGCTTTTTCGTCCTCGTCAAGTTGTAATTGGTTGTACAGGTCGTCGGCCTCTTCTTCAATTCTCCAGAGCGCAAATTCGGTATCATCGTCAATACGCTGCCTGTATGCTATAGCCATAATTAGTAAAATTGCAAAATAGGTAGCAAACTTATGTCAAATAAATTTAATTAAATAATTGTTTAGTATCGAGTAGTTAGTATCAAATATCACGACAGTTTATGTGACTGTTTCAGATTCGGTTATTAAAAATCTTAATACTTGATACTAACTACCTGATACTAAAATTTAGTATCAGGTATCGCGACAATTTACACGGCTATTTCAGATTCTGTTATTAAAAATCTTGATACTTGATACTATCTACTTGCGACTAAAATAGTAATTTAGGCCCTACCATGATATTATCAGATAAGCGCATTCTCGAAGAAATTGAAAAAGGAAGTATTATTATTGAACCCTTTAAACGCGAATGCCTGGGTACCAACTCCTACGACGTTCATTTAGGCAAGCACCTGGCCACTTACCGCGATAGGGTGCTGGATGCCAAACTGCACAACGAAATTGATGGCTTTGAGATCCCCAAAGAAGGATTTATCCTGCAGCCCAATACGCTTTACCTCGGCGTTACCATGGAGTATACCGAAACCCATAACCATGTACCTTTTCTGGAAGGTAAATCAAGTACCGGCAGGTTAGGCATTGATATACATGCTACCGCGGGCAAAGGCGATGTTGGCTTTTGCAATACCTGGACGCTGGAGATCTCCTGCGCCCAACCCGTACGCATTTACGCCGGCATGCCCATTGGCCAGCTCATCTACTTTGTGGTGGAAGGGGATATCGAAACCATGTATAATACCAAAAGCAACGCTAAATATAATAACCCGACAACACGCCCTGTGGAAAGCATGATGTGGAAGAATAAGTTTTAATCGTTTTTTTGGGGATCGATTAAACCATTGTTGTTGGGGAAGGTCAAAGTGAAAATTAAGATTAAACGCACATAAATTTAACCTTACATAATAAACCTATAACCTCACAACTCATCGCCTGATTAGATATTTTGTGTAGATTAAACTTTATTTACCATGATAACATTCAAAAAAGTATCTATCGGCTTATTGATAACTGTAATTGCTACGGTAATTTTTGGTTTCACGGGCCCAGGCGATGATCTGCTCGGTAAACTGGTGGACCAGCTTTATAAATGGCGCGCCGATCATCCGCAAGAAAAAGTTTATCTCCATCTGGACAAACCCTATTATGCCGTTGGCGATGATATCTGGTTTAAGGCTTATGTAACCATTGGCAGCAAACACCAGCTATCGGCCTATAGCGAAATATTAAATGTTGATCTGATAGGCGAAGATGATTCTGTAAAACGCAGTATCAAACTACCGCTCATCAGCGGCATGGCATATGGTGATTTTGCCCTGCCCGATACCATGCAGGAAGGCAACTATCGTATAAGAGCCTATACCAACTGGATGCGCAATGCGGGCGACGCTTATTTTTTTGATAAAACCATTACCATATCCAAAGCCATCGGCAATACTGTTTTTACCAAAACGGATTATACCTACGGTGAACAGAACGGCAAGCAAAGGGTAAACGCCATGATTAATTTTACCGATGCAAACGGCGCACCATATGCCGGTAACGAGGTGAGCTACCGTGTTGAACTCAATGGCAAAATAGTTTTTAAAGGTAAGGGCGTAACCAATGATAAGGGCGACCTGCCAGCCTCATTTATTAATACTACACCCAACCCCGCGGCAACCGGTAATATTATTGCCAATATCAAACTGATCGATAAAAAAGTGATCACCAAGGTGGTGCCAGTCAAAGCGGTATCGGCCAAAACGGATGTCCAATTTTTTCCGGAAAGTGGCAACCTGATCAATGATGCCGGCTGTAAGGTAGCTTTTAAGGCGGTTGGCGCCGATGGCTTGGGTGTTGATATAAAAGGTACGGTTGTGGATGATCAAAACCAAACAGTAACTACATTTAGCAGTACCCACCTGGGTATGGGGGTATTCAATTTTACCCCCATAAACGGCAAAACCTATAAAGCGAAGGTGATATTTGCTGATGGATCTGGGGCTGATTTTAACCTACCTAAAGCGATTGATAATGCTTATGTTTTAAATATTGATAATTCTGCCGATGATAACCTGGTAGCGCGAATATTACCGGGATCTGGTATTGCACAAAATACTGCATCAAATGGCAGCCTCATGCTCGTAGCTCAAAGCAGCGGCGAAATCTACTATGCCGCTAAAAGCTCCGATAACGGAAAAACATTCAGGGCCATTATCCCAAAAAGTAAATTCCCATCGGGTATTGTACAGTTTACTTTGTTTTCGGCAACCGGCGAGCCTTTAAATGAACGCATCGTATTTATTCAAAATCCAGATCAGCTTAAATTATCAGTTTCGGCACCTAAGCAACAATTTGCGCCACGCGAAAAGGTAACCATTAATCTGAATGCTAAAAATAAAGAAGATAAGCCTGTAATTGGTAGTTTTTCGGCCTCGGTTATCGATCTGTCAAAAGTACCGGTTGATGAGACTAACGAGGAAAGCATTTTTTCGAACATATTGCTAAGTTCCGACCTGAAAGGCTATATAGAAAAACCAGGCTATTATTTTAGCAACCCAAGCGCAAAAACAAACGCCGATCTTGACGTATTGATGCTTACACAAGGCTATCGACGTTTTGAATGGAAACAGGTGATCAATGATGCTGTACCCCCTGCGGTTTATCAGCCCGAAAAAACATTACAAGTAACCGGACACTTAAAAACCTTTGGCGGTAAGCCCGTTCCTAATGGCAAAGTAACCTTATTTACAACCGCGGGCGGTACCTTTATTTTAGATACTGTAGCCGATGCCCAGGGCAAATTCACTTTCAATAACCTGGTTTTCAGGGACAGTATCAAATTTGTGGTGCAGGCCCGTACAGCCAAAGACCGTAAAAACCTGGAGATAGAGCTGGATAATATAGCACCGCAGGCAGTCGGAAAAAATAAAAATGCCCCGGATATACAGGTAAGTGTGAGCGATAGCCGGTCGGTTTATTTGCAGAACAGTAAAAAGCTGTTTAATGAGCAGGTAAAATATGGTATAGGGAACCATACCATTGTACTAAAAGAGGTAGTCGTAAAAGATACCCGTACCACGGCGGTAAAACATTCGTCAAACTTGAATGGAGCCGGTAACGCCGACCAGGTTTTAACTTACAAGGACCTGGAGAATTTGGGCGGTGGTCAGCTTTCCAATATCCTGGCAGGCCGGCTTTTAGGGGTAATGTTTCGCGGAGGTAAACCTTACTCTACCCGTGGCGGTGGCCCTATGCAGATTGTAGTTGATGGTATTTATATGGAAGCCGATTACCTGGACAATATAGTGATATCAGATATTGCCAGTATTGAAGTTTTGCGTTCTGCAGGCAATACGGCCATATATGGTTTCAGGGGAGGAAACGGCTTGCTGGTGATCACCACTAAACGGGGTGATGAAGGCTCTGTATATAACCGGTATGCTCCAGGCGTAGTTACTTATTCACCTAAGGGCTATTATAAAGCAAGGGAGTTTTATTCGCCCCAGTATGACGATCCTAAAACCAATACACAGATGCAGGATCTGCGGTCAACCATATACTGGAACCCCAAGATCATTACCGATAAAGAAGGCAACACTTCCTTCTCCTTCTTTAATGCGGATGGGAAAGGTACGTATCGTGTAATTATAGAAGGTATTGATGCCGATGGCAACCTGGGCAGACAGGTATTTAAATATAAGGTAGAGTAAAAAGTTAAAATTCAAAAGTAAAAAGTCAAAACCCGGCGTGGATTTTGACTTTTTACTTTTATATCAGTTGGGTTACTATCCTGATCAGTAATAATTCACTTATTTCAACAAGATAAGTTTTTTGAATTTTGACTTTTGAATTTTATTTAGCCAGGTAAAACTTCTCCCAAAAATCAACAGATTTGGCCAGTTCGCTGCGGCCGTTTTCTGCTCCACCGGCGCCAGCGCCCATACCACCACGGCCACCTCTGCCTCCACGACCACCGCCGCCCATTCCACCTCCACGACCGCCCCGGCCACCGCCACCACCAAAGCCACCGCTCTGATGATCAGGATTTTCGGCACCATCACCCTTGGCCCTTTGCAGCCCGTTTATTTTAAAGTTAAACGCCCACTCATTTTTAGCGATGTCATCGGCATGAAAAAATTGTAAAGGTACAGCCAGTTCATATACCAGGTTGCCTTCGGCATCATAATCAACGGCGGCTTTAATACCATAGGTGTTCGAGGTGGTTATCATATCACCCTCAATATCTTTAAAGCCTACCACTTTTATATTACGCAGCTTGGTTACACGTTCGCGCATCAGCTCATCACGGTCTTCCTGGGTAATATCGCCGCCGGGGTTATCCCGTTTGCCAAAAGTTGGTGGCGTTCCCGGATCGGCCAGCGGAAAAGTGAGGGAAAAGCTTTCCTTTTTTTTGCCTTTGGTATCAACACTCAGGGTTATACCCGCGTTTAACGTCCGGATCTGATCCATACGGTCGCTCACCCGTACGGCCGCGTAAAGCGTAGTTTGATCATTGGACAGCGTATAACTGATCTTTTTTTCGTCGTTAAAATAACGCAAACTGTCGCCCCAGTCCTTGAGGTTGCCATCAATGACAATAGGGCCAAATGGCACTTTCAGCGTAGATTGCGCATTTTTTGCGGTTTGTGCGTGGCTTACGCCAACAGCTAACAACTGAGCGGTACAGGCTAAAATAAAACAGGGGACAACTTTTTTCATAAAATTGGAGAGTTTAGGGTTTTTGATCGACGCTATATTGTAACATGATTTTTAAGCCCATAAAACACAATTTTAACACATTTATTATTGTTTTTGAGTAAATTTGTAGTTACGTATGCCAACCGAAACACAGGAAGAAACACTCACACTCGAAGAGATACTGGCAGGACTTAAAGAAGTTCACCGCCTGATACTATGGAACGATGATTTTAACACCTTTGATCACGTGATTCATTGTATGATGAAGTATCTGGATTACTCAGAAGCACAAGCCGAAAAAATTGCCTGGAAGGTACACAATGAAGGTAAATGCGCTGTATTAGAAGGCTCATTTACCGAAATGGAGATCTATCGCAAAATATTACAACAGGAAGGCCTTACCGTTAGTGTAGAGTAAGCGTCTTTTTGATTTCGGAGTTCGGATATTCGATTTTTAACAATTGTTGGTTTTCATTTGTGTTAAAGAGAGCTTCGCTGTTTCGGATTTGGATAATTTTCAATTCTGCTAATTTTTTAATTCTGCAAATTTTGATTCAGATGTTTATGATAAAGAGAATAGCTGTTTTATCTGCCTTGATCCTGATAGTGATTTGCTTTACAAATTGCAGTTTAAGTGCGCAAAGCAAAAACCTTAAACTGGTTTTTATACGCCATGCCGAGAAACCAGATGATGGCGATAACCTGTCATGTGCCGGTTTGAACCGGGCACTTAAATTACCAGCTGTTTTAAAGGCCAAATTCGGTTTGCCCGATCGGGTTTATGTGCCTGCCCTGCACCTCGGTAAATCAACTCCCCGGGCACGCATGTTTCAAACTATTTCGCCTTTTGCTATTAAGTATAATTTAACCATCAACAGTGTTTTTGAAGAAGAAGACACCAAAGATATGGCCGAAGAACTGGCCAGCCGGAAAGGTACTATACTGGTGGTATGGGAACACAACGAGATCACCTCTATATTGAAGAAGCTCGGCCTGAAGGTTAAAGACCTTCAATGGCCCGATAATGATTATGATACCATTTGGGTGGTAACCTTTAAAAATGATAAACCCGTTTTAACTGTTGACAAAGAGGGAATAAAGCCGGCCGTGGGTTGTAGTTTTTGACCAGCTCTAACCACCAACGTCATTGCGAGCGATAGCGTGGCAATCCCCGGTCTACAGAGCAGATCTGTATAGTTTGGGATTGCCACGCTATCGCTCGCAATGACGCATTTTTTTTGTTTGATACTGAGAACAAACAATAGGAATTGAGCATGCCGTAGGTATGCAACCTGAGTACAGTACCTACGGCACTGGTCTTGAAACTGGTTTATTCTACAAAGCTTGAACCCCGATGGGGTTTCCAAAATTCCTTATTTAACGGCCTTCCCCCTTTCAGGGAGCCAGGCTTAACATTCCGGCAAGCTGATTGGAATGTTAATAGCCAATCCACCGTCCGATGTCTCTTTATATTTGGAGTTCATATCCAATGCGGTTTGCCACATGGTTTTCACTACGGCATCCAAACTCACTTTCGCTTTTTCAGGGTTACTTTGTAAGGCCAGCTGCGAGGCCGTAATAGCTTTAATGGCACCCATAGTATTGCGCTCGATGCAGGGGATCTGCACCAGGCCACCTATCGGATCGCAGGTGAGGCCCAGGTGATGCTCCATGGCTATTTCGGCAGCCATAAGCACCTGCCTTTGTGTACCGCCCATACACTCGGTAAGCGCTGCCGCGGCCATGGCCGATGATACACCGATCTCGGCCTGGCAACCACCCATCGCTGCCGATATGGTGGCACCTTTTTTAAAGATACTGCCAATTTCTGATGCGGTTAGTAAAAACTGGATAATGCGCTGATCGGTATTGCCTTCGCAAAAAACAATATAATATTGCAGTACGGCAGGTATAACACCTGCTGCACCATTGGTAGGCGCAGTAACCACCCTGCCAAACGAAGCGTTCTCTTCATTTACCGCCAGGGCAAAACAACTTACCCAATCCAATATATTTTTAAACCCTTCGCCTGTTTTGCGGATAGCCGAAACCCATTCGTCGTAATTGGCGTAAGTATAATTACCTATCAATTTACTATTGAGTTTAAAAGCGCGCCGGGCCACGTTTAAACCGCCCGGCAATTGCCCGGTAGTATGGCTGCCCCGATAAATGCACTCTTTTAGTGCTTTAAAGATATTTAATACACCAGTGCGTGTTTCCTGCTCGCTACGCCAGGCCAGCTCGTTTTCCATTACTACTTCCGATATCTTCAGCCCGGTTTTGATGCACCAGTGCAGCAGGTCGGCAGCGGTATCAATAGGAAAAGGCAGATCAACCTCCTGTTTGGTTTGATTCGATCCACCTTCTTTTACCACAAAACCACCACCTATGGAATAATAGGTTTCTGAAACAGCCTTGCCATTACTCAAAAAAGCCTGGAAGGTTACCGCGTTGGGATGAAAAGGCAAGCTCTCGTTAAACAGAAAAAGCAGGTCGTCAACTACCGAAAAGGTAATGGTTTGAATAGCCCCTAACTGTAATTTGTGGGTAGCGGTGATATCGCCAATTTTGGTTGTTATCTGGTCAACCTCAAAAGTTACGGGATCATCGCCGCTTAAGCCTAACAGTATGGCAATATCAGTACCGTGGCCACGGCCCGTTTTAGCTAATGAACCATAAAGCAGTATTTTCACCTGTTCAACCAGGGGCAAAACACCTTGCTGTTCAAGCGACTGCACAAACTGTTGCGCCGCCCGCCAGGGACCCAGTGTATGTGAACTGGAAGGCCCTATGCCTATCTTGAACATATCAAAAACCGAAATTTGTTCTCTCTGCATTACGTCAAAATTATAAATAAAATATCACACCTGCTTTGTAATAAAAGAGTGATGTATTTAATTTTTATTTAAATATTTTATATTTTGCAGCAATCAATAAACACTAAAACGATCACTTAAACCAAAATCAAAATGCAAGATTACGATCCTTCTTCAGCACCATCGGCTGGTTTAGCGGCTGCAATAATGGGCGCCATTTTAATTCCATCATTAATCATTGGCGTTATTTCACTTGTTGGCATGTGGAAAGTTTACGAAAAAGCCGGTAAACCGGGCTGGGCTGCCATCATACCGATCTATAATATCATCGTGCTTTTAGAAATTATTGGCAAACCCATCTGGTGGATATTCATGCTGATTATTCCTTGCGTGAATTTCATTTTTATTCCGTGGACTTACAATCTTTTGAGCAAAAGCTTTGGACAAGGTGTAGGCTTTACCCTAGGTCTCTTATTTTTATCCTTTATATTTTTCCCACTATTAGGCTTTGGCAACTTCCAATATTTAGGTCCTGCCGGCGCCGGGTTTGTGGGTGGCGGTAAACCATTTGATCCATCAACCAATTACCAGGATCCGTTCAACACTAATCCGCCTCCGCCGCAGGTGTAATGTTATTTAATAGTATCTATTTACAAATATTTTGCAGTCAGTCGGGGTTTATCCACTGGCTGCAAAATCATTTGCTCCCCTGCCCTTTCAAATATCTTACCGGCATCGATTGCCCAGGCTGCGGTTTCCAACGTGCGGTAGTTGCCCTTTTTCAGGGCGATCTTCAAAAAAGTTTTGCGCTGTACCCGCCAGCCATTCCGCTCCTGTTCTTTTTCGCCTACGGCATTGCCGACAGCTATTTTAAGCTGGACACGCCCAAATCAACTATGAAGAAAACCCTGTTCATAATCATGGGCAGCATGGTGCTGATTAGTTACGGCATTAAAATGTGGGGATTATATGGCCATTACAGTACATCGGCCTGGGCTATGATGTGGCTGTAATCTTTAATAATAGTTTGTAAAAACAACATGTTATTCATTTCGGCGGGTGGTGTTACATTCAGCAGATCTTTGATGCGTTGCGCCATATTATACACCAGCATACTGTTACCACTTTTTACATAATTGTTGATCACTTCGTTTATCAATTCAATATCCTGCTCGCTTAACTGGGCTGCTTCTGTAAAAACAGGCTGATAATTATCCCCCTCGGGTTTAAAAGCGATGTTTTGCATTTTGGTGCGGGGCACAGTCCTGATGAGTGTGGTACCGGCAACCATATCGCCCAGGCGTTGTGATTTGTCTGACACGGCCACACAGATCAATCCGCATAAATTTAAAGTACCCGGCAAAAAATCAATGATCCGGAATAACCAGCGCAACAGATATTGCCCCAGGCGCGGCCGGGCTCCATCCAGGCTTATTACCTTTATTTTCATGATCTTTTTACCCACACTCTGCCCGTTCATAGCCAATTCACATATCAGATCATAAAAAACATATAATACCGCGTAAACAATTAAGATAATGCCATTTGTAATTTCTCTCCCCACTCCGCCACTACCAAGAGCGGCAAAGATGATAAACGTTGCTATAATGATAACCCCAAACATGGCCATATCAATAATATAGGCCACAATACGTTCGCCCAAACCGGCTACCTCGTAATCAATATCTATATTTTGTGTGGTGGTTATCCTTATCGTTTGCATATGACTCAAATATAAAATGTAAATCTGTCTTTTTTAGTTGTTATATAGCTCTTTTGTAATTATTTTAACCAAATAATTTTTATACGGCAATTCATGCGGGAACCTCTTTTTGTTAAGCAAAATTCTCAGAAATGGGCCAGCTTTGAGCAGGAACCAACCAATGATCCAGACGAGCTTGCCGATAGGTTTATCCAGATAACCGATGATCTGGCTTATGCCAAGACATTTTATCCCAAATCAAAAACTACCGCGTACCTGAACGGGCTTGCCGCCGGTTTGCATCAATCCATTTACAAAAATAAAAGCGAAAAGAGCAACCGGTTCCTCACCTTCTGGAAGTATGAACTACCTTTATTGTTTAAAACCTATCAAAAGCAATTGCTTTACGCTTTCCTTTTCTTTATGGTTTTTTGTTTGATAGGCGCACTATCGGCTAAATATGATGAAAATTTTGTACGCCTGATCCTGGGCGACCAGTACGTGGACATGACCAATGCCAACATTATGAAAGGCGACCCTTTTGGTGTGTACAAGAACGGCAGCGAAACTTTGATGTTTTTAGGTATAGCAGCCAATAACATTTACGTATCCCTGGTAACTTTTGTGAGTGGTATTATATTCACCGTTGGTACGGTTTATTATCTTTTTCGTAATGGCATTATGCTGGGTTCATTCCAGTATTATTTTTTCAGCAAAGGGTTGGGTGTAAAATCAATCCTGGTGATATGGATACATGGCACGTTGGAGATCTCGGCCATTATTATAGCGGGCGCTGCCGGCATTATCCTGGGGAACAGCCTATTGTTCCCAAAAACTTATAAGCGTATGGTATCCTTAAAAAGAGGTGCTAAAGATGGCATGAAAGTGGCCATTGGCATTATCCCCATATTAATTGTAGCGGCGTTTTTTGAAGGTTTTGTAACCCGCCACACCGAAATGCCGATGTGGCTTAGTATTACTATATTAGCATCATCATTATTGTTCATTATTTGGTATGTGATCATATACCCCAATAAAATTTATAAAGCAACCCAAACCTATACCCATCATGCAACCCAAAGTTGAGTTAGCCAAGATCCGCGATTTTGGCGAAATTATAAGCGATACCTTTTTATTTATCAGGCAAAATATTAAACCGTTGCTGAAATACTTTTTTACCTTTTGCGGTATTTTTGTAGCAGGCGGTATTGTATGCGCGGCGCTGTACCAGTTAAAATGGGCCGGTACAATGAACAGTCTGCGTGCAGGCGCTTTTAACACCAATCAATACAAGCCGTCGCCATTCAGTTTTTTTGGACCCGAGTATTTTTTACTCATCCTTTTTGGAATACTGAGCTTTACTGCTTTAACGGTTACCTTTTTAAGCTACATAGCCCTGTACAAAGAAAAAGGCAAGCAGGTGCCCACCACCGAAGAGATGTGGGGTTATATTAAATATTACTTTCTGCGGGTACTGGGCAGCTCGATACTGCTGCATATATTACTCATTTTCGCATCGTTGCTTTGCGGCGTACCAGGGATTTATCTTTCCCCTATTTTTGCTTTGATATTTCCGATCATGGTGATAGAGAACGCCAGCTTTGGCTATGCCTTTAGCAGGAGTTTCTTTCTGATCAAGGATAACTGGTGGGTAACCTTTGGTGCATTGGTGGTGATATGGATAATTTTTTACGTGGCTATAGTAGTAATCACCATACCTACAACTATTATTAACATGATAAGCCTGATCACCGCTCCGCAAAAAGGTGGCGCTGCGTTTTCGGCTCCTGCTGCCATTATTGGGGCGGCTTTGCAACAGCTTTGCCAGGTATTTGGCGTTTTGCCTGTAACCGCATTAGCACTTTGCTATTTTAACTTAACCGAAAGCAAAGATGGCACCAGCTTAATGGATAAGATAAACAAACTGGGTACTACCACACCCAATACCGATTTACCGGCCGAAGAATATTGACCATGCTGCGCCTGTTGTGTACTATCTTTTTTGTACTACTTGTTTACGCGGGCAACGGGGCGGTTCCGGCTGTTAAACCTGTTAAACAACCACTTGTGCTTAAAACCGACACGGCAAAGATAACCTTGCGCCGTTTAGACACTGCCACTATTGCAGTTCACAGCAAACAGCCTGAGTTTCAGTACCGGGATGATACCGATACAACACCTTCCTGGTGGGACCGTTTCTGGCGCTGGTTCTGGAGTTTGTTTAAACCTATAAAGCTGGGCCAGCATGGTATGAGCCCTTTCCTGAGGATATTATCATATGTTTTGCAATACCTGCTTCTGGCCGCGGGTTTGGCTGCTATAGTATTTCTGGTGCTTAAGCTTATGGGCATTGACATGCTCAACATTTTCCGGCGCAAGCCCACATCAGCCAACTTACCTTTTACCGAATCGTTGGAGAATATTCATGATATTAACTTTGATGACGAAATTGAAAAGGCCGTAGCTCAGCATAATTACCGCCTGGCCGTACGCTTGCTTTATTTAAAATGTTTAAAACAGCTTAGCGATGCCGATTTGATCAAATGGCAAATTGATAAAACCAACAGCGCCTATATTGACGAACTGACCAACGCCCATCAGCGCCAGCTTTTCAGTTCATTGACCTTACAGTTTGAATATGTTTGGTACGGCGAATTTGCCATCGATGGGCAAACTTTCAAAAACATCAATACCATATTCCAGGATTTTAATAAAGGCATAGCATGAAAGATTTTAAGATCTATATCACTATAGCCAGCCTGTTATTAATAGGTTACGTGGTGGCGCAATACAACAAACCCAAACCGGTTAACTGGCAATCAACCCTGTATTATAAGGATAAGATCCCCTTTGGCACCTATTTGTTGTATGACCGGCTAAAAGACATTTATCCCGAGGCCGAATTAACCAGAACCAATAAATCGGCCTACAACGCGTTTCATGGCGATAGTCTGCAGCAAGGGAACTATATTATCATAGCCAAAAACATCACTCTTAATAAATTTGATTTTGAGGCAATGGTGAAATATATCAAAGCCGGTAACTCGGTGTTTATGTCGGCTTTTGAGTGGCGCGGCTTTATTACGGATACTTTGAAAATGGAGAGTCGGGCAGAATATGCCACAAAAAATGTATCTATCAACTTTACCAACCCACAGTTAAAGGCAAGCAATAACTATGTATTTAAGCGGGACATTGCAAACCAATATTTTTCGGAGCTCGACACCGCCAAAGCTATGGTAATAGGCAAAAACTATGCAGATCATGCTACTTTTTTAAGCTATAAATTTGGCAAGGGTACATTGTACCTGTGTGCAACTCCCGATGTTTTTACCAACTACAGCCTGTTAACCCCACAAGGAGCCGATTACGTATCCAAAGCCTTATCATACCTGCCCCGGGCCCAACATGTTTACTGGGACCAGTATCAAAACGGAGACATCCCTGAAGACATATCGCCATTGCGCGTGTTTTTCGGCAACCCGGCTTTGCAATGGGCCTATTACCTAAGCCTGGGCAGTATACTCCTGTTTGTTTTTTATGAGATGAAACGCCGTCAGCGTGTAATCCCGGTGATTGAGCCTTTGCCCAATTCCACACTTGATTTTGTAACTGTTGTGGGTCAGGTATATTATGAAAAACGCAATAACGCCAACATTGCCCATAAAAAAGTTATTTATCTGCTTGATCATATCAGGGAGCGTTACCGTTTAAAAACCAGTAAGCTCAATCAGGAGTTTATCGACATCTTGTCGCAAAAAACGGGTATCGATGGTGGTTTTGCCAACTCGCTCATCAGCGCGGTAAATTTCATCAGCACGCAGCAGCAGGTAACCGATAGGGAATTGATTGAATTGAATAAATTAATAGAGAAATTTTACAGCCAAACCGGATATAATGGAAAATGAGAATTTTGAAAACAGAACCGATCTGAGCAAACTCAGTACCGCGGTTAATCAAATTAAATATACACTTGCGCAGATCATTGTAGGGCAACAGGATTCCATCGACCTGCTTATCGCAGGTATCCTGGCCGATGGGCACATCCTGATAGAGGGAGTTCCTGGCGTGGCCAAAACCCTTACCGCTAAACTGATCTCCAAAGCTATTGACGCCCGCTATTCACGCATCCAGTTTACACCCGACCTCATGCCCTCGGATATATTGGGCACATCTGTATTTAACCCTAAGAATGCGGAGTTTGAATTTAAACAGGGCCCTGTTTTTGGCAACATCATCCTGATAGATGAAATTAACCGCGCCCCGGCCAAAACCCAATCGGCTTTGTTTGAGGTGATGGAAGAGCGCCAGGTGACCATCGACGGGCATACCTATAAAATGCAGGAACCATTCACTGTTCTGGCCACACAAAACCCGGTGGAGCAGGAAGGTACCTATCGTTTACCCGAAGCCCAGCTTGACAGGTTTTTATTTAAAGTAGAAATCAAATACCCAACGCTGGAAGAAGAGATAGCCATCATTACCCGTCAGCATCAGCAAAAAACTACCGACCAGCTAAGTCATATACAGCCGGTTTTATCGGGTGCGGATATTATTGCCCTTCGGCAGCAGGTACGGTCGTTCCATGTAGAAGCCAAACTATTGGAGTTTGTTGCTAAGATCATTCACGAAACCCGTAACCATAAATCATTATTCCTGGGTGGTTCGCCACGTGCGTCGCTGGCCATAATCAATGCCGCTAAAGCCGTTGCTGCTATCAAGGGCCGCGATTTTATTACACCAGATGATATTATTTACGTAGCCGCACCGGTATTAAGGCACCGTATTATGCTTACGCCGGATAAGGAAATGGAAGGTGTGAGCCCGGATGATGTGGTAGCGCAGATCATACAAAAATTGGAAATACCGAGATAGAGAGAGAATCAAGAAGCGAGAGTCAAGAATCAAGAAGTGAGCATCAAGAACCAACACAACCCCAATCTCCAACGCGTCATTGCGAGCGATAGCGTGGCAATCCCCTACTTACAGAGCGGCTCTGTATATTGGGGATTGCTTCGTACCTCGCAATGACGAATTGGAGAGGATAGTTAAATCAGCAGTGAAAAAATTCATCAGCCTCTTTTATAGAAACCTGTTTTTAACAAACCGCCTGTTTGCAGCTTTAACCTGCAGTGTGGTGTTGTTTTTATTTTCGTTCTTTTTTCCGTGGCTGGGCTTTATTCCAACCCTGGCATTTGGGGTGCTGGTGATATTATTTTTGATAGATGTATTACTGCTATACCGTATAGCAAACGGGGTATTTGCCAAACGCCATGCGCCCGAACGCCTGAGTAACAGCGATAATAACGATCTGGGTGTATACGTCGAAAACTGGTATAGCTTCCCTGTCAGTGTTGGTATTATTGACGAAATCCCCTTCCAGTTTCAAAAGCGTGATATCTGGTTTAAAACCAGTCTGAAACCGCATGAAAAAAAACTCATCAATTATGTATTAAGACCAACACGCCGGGGCGAATATGAATTTGGCGATATCCGGGTGTATGTTAAATCGCCTTTAGGCTTTATCAGGCGGCGTTATAATTTTGAGCAGGCAGAAACCTTACCGGTATACCCGTCCTTTCTGCAGATGCGCAAATATGAGCTGATGGCCATATCCAACCGACTTACCGATATCGGCATCAAAAAAATTCGCCGTATTGGGCACAGCATGGAGTTTGAGCAGGTAAAAAATTATGTTCAGGGTGATGATTATCGCACCATTAACTGGAAAGCCACCGCAAGGCAAGGCAATCTGATGGTAAACTCCTATACCGACGAAAAATCGCAGCATGTATACTGTGTTATTGATAAATCAAGGGCCATGAAAATGCCTTTTGAGGGACTGAGCCTGCTGGATTATGCCATCAACGCCAGCCTGGTATTATCAAACGTGGCGCTATTGAAAGAAGATAAAGCCGGGCTGATCACCGTATCTGAAAAACTGGGAGCGGTAATACCTGCCGAAAGGCGTCCTGCCCACCTGAACAAAATACTCGAAGCTTTATACAAAGAGAAAACTCGCTACCTGGAAACCAATATGGAACTGCTGTTTGCAACTGTACGCAGGGTGATCAAACAACGCAGCCTGGTAGTATTTTTTACGAATTACGAGAGCCTGAATGCACTAAACAGGCAGTTACCCTTTTTAAAAAGAATAGCTAAATACCACCTGCTATTGGTGGTGTTTTTTGAAAATACCGAGCTAAAAAAACTAAGCGAGCAACCCGCTGCCGATGTAGAAGGCATCTACATAAAAACCATAGCCGAAAAGTTTGCTTACGATAAAAAGCTTATCGTTAAAGAACTGGCCAAACATGGCATCCAATCCATCCTAAGCGCCCCTCAAAATCTGACCATTAATACCATTAACCGGTATCTGGAAATTAAGGCTAAGCAAAAGATTTAAGGGTGGAAGAGAAGCAAGAGATTAGAGTCAAGAATCAAGACTATAATACTGTTCTATACATTTCTTCAAGTTTGTCATCCTGAGCGACAGCGAAGGATCTATTAACGAACTATGCATATTGTAAAATAGATTCTTCGCTGTCGCTCAGAATGACAAACGTATTTAATTACTATATAACCATCGTCTAAAAACAAATGTCATCTCGAACGAGGTACGAGGAGAGATCTTTTACGCCAAGATATGTTAGGCGCAAAAGATTTCTCCCTCCGGTCGAAATGACATCAATGAGTACCTAAAAAAATTTCCTGATTCTTATCTCTTGATTCTCTTCTCCACCTATCCCGCTTTCGGGAAGGTTACACCGGCAGCGCCCAAGTCCTTAATGATCTTTTCCTGGAGGGCCATTTTGGCTGTTAAAAAATTATCCGGCTGAACCCATACATTGATCACATATCTGATGGAATCTATCTCCAGGCTATTAATACCAACCCTTGAGGCTGGTGTTTTCAACAAACCAGAGCTTGTACTTATGGCGTTCTCAATAATCCCTCTTACTTTCTCCACATCATTGGCATAGCCCACTTTTACTTCAAAATCCAGGCGGCGTTTCCCTTCGCGGGTTACGTTGATAATAACCTCGTTAAACAGCTTACCATTAGGAATGATGACCGTTTTATTATCGGCAGTAAGTAAAACCGTGTAGAACATTTGTATGGAAGTTACCTTGCCATCCTGCCCCTGAGCCTGTATGCTGTCATTAAATTCAAACGGCTTCAATAGCAATATCAATACGCCGCCGGCAAAGTTTTGAAATGTGCCCGACAGTGCCAAACCTGCCGCTACACTGAACGCACCGATAATGGTGGTAAAAATGGTCATTTCCCAGCCAATAATATTCATTACCCAGATTACCAGCAGCACATAAAGCGCGGTAATGGTAAGGCTCAGAAAAAAGGGCTGTAAAGATGAATGGATACCTCTTCTGATCATCCGGTTGCGCATACGCGTACGGATAATCTTGATAACCCAAAGACCAATAAAAAATATGATGACCCCGCCTACGTAATTTGGCCCGCGGGTGATTAGCCAATGATGAAATTGCTGATAAAATTCTTCTACTTTCATAACTGAAAGCAAAGGTAAAAATTTATTATTTACCGTAAATAGTTACAAACAGCTCAGGGCCTTTGATCAGCACCCAATCTACTATGGCACTGCGCACTAATTTTGATGTTTGAACTATTTTTTTCATGATACTTGTAATACGCAAATCTTATGCCCGGAGTATTGAGTTTCAGATTTGTTACGCAAAAATACGGAACGATAATATAGAAAATACACTAAATTAATCAAATGATTAACTCGTGACTATCCGTTTACTTTTTCATGACCCAAAATGCTTCTAAAAACAAAATCCCCGTCTGGAAAACCAGACAGGGATTTGTATTGTGTATATTTTTTAAACACCCCTTCAGGGGGCTAGCGGCTTACATCATGCCGCCCATGCCGCCGCCACCCATTGGTGGGCCACCAGCTGGAGCATCTTCAGGATCATCAGCCAATACAACTTCTGTTGTTAACAACATAGCTGCGATTGAAGCTGCGTTCTCTAAAGCTACACGGCTTACTTTAGTTGGGTCGATAACACCAGCACCAATTAAGTTTTCATATTTATCGGTACGTGCGTTGTAACCAAAGTCGGCAGTGCCTTCTTTAACTTTTTGCACAACGATTGAACCTTCGATACCAGCGTTTTCGCAGATCTGACGTAAAGGCTCTTCGATAGCGCGACGGATGATCTGGATACCAGTGTTCTCGTCTTCGTTCTCGCCTTTAAGATCAGCTAAAGCACCTACCGCACGGATGAAGGCAACCCCACCACCGGCAACAATACCTTCTTCAACAGCTGCACGGGTTGCATGTAAAGCATCATCAACACGGTCTTTTTTCTCTTTCATTTCTACTTCTGTAGCAGCACCTACGTACAATACGGCAACACCACCAGATAATTTGGCTAAACGCTCCTGTAATTTTTCGCGGTCATAATCAGATGTAGTTGACTCGATCTGAGATTTGATCTGGCTTACACGGCCTTTGATCTCTTCGGCAGAACCAGCACCGTTGATAACGGTAGTATTGTCTTTGTCGATAATTACTTTCTCGGCAGTACCTAAGTAAGAAAGATCAGCGTTCTCTAATTTGAAACCTCTTTCTTCAGAAATTAAAGTGCCACCAGTAAGGATAGCGATATCCTCTAACATCGCTTTACGACGATCGCCGAAGCCTGGAGCTTTAACAGCAGCAACTTTCAATGAACCACGAATCTTGTTAACTACCAAAGTAGCTAAAGCTTCGCCGTCAAGATCCTCTGCAATGATCAATAATGGTTTACCGGTTTGAACTTGTTTTTCCAGGATAGGAAGTAATTCTTTCATCGAAGAGATCTTTTTATCATAGATCAGGATGTAAGGATTTTCCAGTTCAACTTCCATTTTGTCAGCATTAGTAACAAAGTAAGGAGAAAGGTAACCACGGTCAAACTGCATACCTTCTACAGTTTTAACTTCGGTTTCGGTACCTTTTGCTTCCTCAACAGTAATTACACCGTCTTTACCAACTTTAGCCATTGCTTCGGCAATTAACGAACCGATAACCTCGTCGTTATTTGCAGAGATAGCAGCAACTTGTTTGATTTTGTTATTGTCTTCGCCAACAGTTTGTGATTGGCTTTGCAGGTTTTTAACAACTTCTGCAACAGCTTTGTCGATACCGCGTTTCAGATCCATTGGGTTAGCGCCGGCTGCAACGTTTTTAATACCTGCAGTAACGATAGCCTGAGCTAAAACGGTAGCGGTAGTAGTACCGTCACCAGCGATATCAGCAGTTTTTGAAGCTACTTCTTTCACCATTTGGGCACCCATGTTTTCTAAAGCATCTTTCAGTTCAATCTCTTTAGCTACAGTTACACCATCCTTAGTGATAGCTGGTGAACCGAATTTTTTATCAATAATTACGTTACGACCTTTTGGACCTAATGTTACTTTAACCGCGTTGGCTAAAATATCAACACCGCGTTTCAGGGCGTCGCGTGCTTCAACATTGTATTTAACTTGTTTTGCCATTTTTGTTTAGTTATTGAATTATTGAGTTAGTAAATTAGTGATTAAAGCTTCACTACCTAATAATTAATTTTTGATTTTAATTTAAATTGGGGTGTTTTGATGATCGGTAAAAAACATTCACTAAATCACTGATTCACCCATTCCCTAATTAAAGTACCGCGTAAATATCAGATTCACGCATGATCAGATACTCTTTACCTTCATAAGTAATTTCGGTACCTGCATATTTTCCATATAAAACCTGGTCACCAACTTTTACGGTTAAAGGCTCATCTACTTTACCATCGCCAACTGCAACGATAGTTCCACGCTGAGGTTTTTCTTTAGCGGTATCCGGGATAATAATTCCCGAAGCGGTCTTCTCTTCGGCAGCTGCAGCTTCCACCACAACCCTGTCGCCGATTGGTTTAATGTTTAATGACATAGTTATATCTGTTTATTTTATTTAAGTTTTCGACTCCAATTCCTCATCAATTATGCCAAGCAAATACAATGGCCAATATTGACAGGTTAAACTGTTGTAATGTCAGCTAAAGGTTATTTTATTTTTGGTGCTTAACAATCTTTTAATATCCCCGTGCCATCATGTCAGTTACTTGTTTCTGTAAAACAGCGTTATTTACAAGCAATAACTAAATCTTAGCCACCTGGCTGATAGCTTTGCGTGCTGCTGTTTAATAGCAATTGGTTTCCTCTTCTTATTAATGTTATGCCATAGGCAGAGGTAGCCAGAGCGCACCAGGCGCCTACTATGCCGGTAACTTCGTACGCGGGAAATCCTTTATTGGTCAGGATAATTCCCAGAATAGCACCCAGCGATATAAAGCTCCCCATAAGATAATAAGCCCTGCGCTGCATAATTTTTCCTAACGGAAAAAATGCAAACCCACAATAAGCGCGAAACTGGAGATAAAATAGTTGCCATGACCCGTATTATTCAACACATTTACCACAACAAATATCGCTACTCCCTCTACTATAAAAATGATGTTGAACCACTTGCTTTTAGCCTTGTCTTCGGCTGAAACAGTAACCGCTTCGCCTTTAATTTTTTTAGATGCTGTATAAAATTTCCTATAGGCGATCAGGAAAAACCCGATCACTATAATAAACAGCAGACCTATACTCCAATAATCCCGTCCACGTAGCGCAAACTCGCTAATTACTGTCCAAACTAATGTAAATGCTATCATCAAAAACAGTCCTCCAAGGACATCTTCAAACCCCTTTTTCGGGTTAGTTACAGAACTCGTCATTATTATGCTGTTAAAAATTACTGGGGGAACTAAATTAATAATATCCTTTACTATCGGCAATAAAGTCTCTGGTTTTTCTAAGGCTATATTCACAAAAAAGGCTTTGGACATGTCCAAAGCCTTTTTTTATTTTTTTGACCGCTATAGTTATTTAGCAGGTTTTGCATCTGGCTTAGCCGGTGCAGGTGTTGGTGTTGAAGGTAAGCTCAACGGTGCACTTGCTGGCGCTGATGGTTTTGAAGCTTTTTCAATTTGCTCACGCGATACAGAACCACTGTTGCCTGTTGAAGCACCGCCTTTTACAGCTACGTTAATAGCCAATGATAACACCATTAAACTAATGGCCAGCACCCAGGTACCTTTTTCTAAAAAGTCACCGGTTTTTTGTACACCCATCAATTGTGATGAGCTGGAGAAATTTGATGATAAACCACCACCTTTAGGGTTTTGGATAAGCACAATAAGGCCTAAAAGGATGCAAACGATAATGGCAATGATAATTAAAACTAAATACATTTCTTTATATTAATTGGTTTTCTTTTCTAACTGTTCAATTTGGGTGGCAAAGTAACGGCTTTTTTCCGGGAATTTCAACATCAATTTTTTATAAGTAGCTATTGCTTTGTGGTAAAGCATTTGGTCGGCGTAAATCTGGGCAAGTGTTTCGCTTACCAGGTCATTCCGGTCCTCGGAGCTCTTTTTGGCTTTGTTCTCATTGTCCAGTTTATCCATGGCGGGTGGCCGTATCTGCGGCTCCTCCTGTATAAAGCGGTCAATGATCACATCTTCTTTCCGTTTAATCTCGGGCACATCCGGCTGAGGTGTTTTTTCCAATTCCTCTAATGACCGTACATGGAAAATATTTTCAACGTACTGCTGCTGTAAAGCATCTGCAGCAGGTTCATTGTTATTGCCTTGCTGTACGCGGGTTGCCTTTACCGGTTCAGGACTTGAGTACGGCTGATAAGTAGCGGCATATTCCTTACGGGTTTTATCCAGCCACCACATAAAGGTATAAGGCATTTTCTCATCATCATACCTGGATACATCCTTACTTTTCGTATCGGCGTGAGTTACTGTTTCGGCCACAGGTGAAGTCACTTCTTTTTTTGCCTCTTCATGATGCCTTTGGTCTGCAACCGATTTATCAAACATAAAGTAATCGCTGCCGGCTATACTGCCTATCACCCAATCTTCAGATATCGCATCAGGTTCGGTCTCCGTGTCCTTTGTTTTTTCATTGGCAACAGGCTCTTCCTGTACTTTCTCCTGTTTAGGAAGGTGAATATGCTCAATACCTAATATCTCATCATAAACCTCGTCTTCAATACCATCGTGAGGGTGCGCAACAACAGGTTTAGCCGGTTCATCAATACCCCTTATTTCATCATACACCTCATCATCTATATCATGCTGAGCAGGCGGAACAGAAGCTACAGGCTCAGTTACTACAGATTGTGTTTCCGAGTGATCTTCATCAGTTTCGGCGGGCAGCCTGTTCTTATTCACAAACTGATCCTCGGCATGCAGTTCTGCAGCGAGGGGTTCATTGGTTATGGTATGTTCAGATACCTGTCCAATATTAAAATAATTTTCGCCGGCAAAGTTTTCACCGTTTTGATGGCTGACCAAATTTGCAGAACTCCCGGCAATTTGTGCTGGTGATACTACAGCCAGACTGTCGGCCTCATGAGTGAGTTTGTATAAAAATTGCGGATCAAAATAAGCGGCAGCCTGTTTCAGATCGGTGCCGTTACCTGCACGGGCAAGTACAGCACGCAGTAAGCCGCTCTGCGGAAATTCATTAACCAGTTGCTGCAAATTATAGCTATGCTGCTGCCCGATATTAGCCGGATTAGCCAACAATTCCAATAATATTCCGTTCTGCCTGTTATTCAAGTCTTGATCCACGTGGTTGAAAGTACGAATTGCCTACCAATTAGAAAAGGCTTTGTTAAAAATATCTTCTGTTATCTTATCCGTTATCGTTTTTATCAGGCTTTGCTCCTGCGCTCCTATATCCCCTTTATAATCCTGATAATTGGTAAAATCCTGTTCAAAGCTAATCTTTTTCTCGGCAGGAGTCTTTGCACTGTTAAAAACAAATTTAACCTTTACGGTAATCGTCAGCCTGTTCGCATCGGCAATAGGGGCTACGTTATTGGCTACCGCCTGGATAGAAACCGGCGCAATGGTATACCCTATAATACTGCCCGATAAGGTAGCATCCGCGTCGGCATTACGGGAAAGACTTAGACTACTTTGGTTACGTATCCGGGTCTTTAAATTCTCGGTAAAAGTTTGGCTCAGGTTGGCTACCACCAGGGGCGAGTTATTTTCAAAAAACTGCACGTCAAGGGTTTTCATACCCGGAGGGATAGAAGCATTTCTGAGTGTATAGCAAGATGACAACAGCAAGCTTAGCGAACAAACAATAATAATCCCTGGCAACTTGAAAATTTTCATTCTGTAAATTCTAAAAACTAAATTCTAAACTCTAAATTGATCGGCATTTTCACTCACCACTCACCACTCACCACTCACCACTCACCACTCACCACTCACCACTCACCACTCACCACTCACTACAAGTTCAATTCTTTTATTTTCCGGTAAAGGGTACGTTCTGATATACCCAGTTCATTAGCAGCCAGCTTGCGTTTGCCCTTATGTTTCTTTAACGCTTTACGTATCAGGTCCGATTCTTTTTCTATCAGTGATAACGATTCTTCCACCTCTTCGGCATCATGCGTTATATTATAGGCATCAACGTTATTATTATTGCTGTTATTATTTACCGTATTAACGGGTTGTTGCAAAGTAAATTGCGCTTCGGGGTTTCCGGGCAGCTCAATATCGCGGTACAACTGATTGATAGTTTGCGAATGATTACTGTAGTTGGCGGCTACTCCCCCATGTTCAATAATATCGGCTACCAGTTTTTTTAGTTCTACCATATCGCGCTTCATATCAAACAGCACTTTATACAGGATATCCCTTTCAGAAAAATCCTCTTTAGGCTGATTGTCCAAACGCATGGGCAAATTGCGGTTGCTGGTTTCGTGCGGAATGTAAGTAAGCAGTGTTTGCGCGGTGATGATACGGTCGCGCTCCAATACGGCCAGTTGTTCGGCCATATTTTTAAGCTGCCTTACGTTACCCGGCCATGAGTAATTTATCAATATCTGTTGCGCCTCATCGTCCAGTTGGATGGGTGGTGTACGGTATTTATCGGTAAAGTCTGACGTAAATTTCCGGAAAAGCAGGTAAACATCTTCCTTCCGGTCGCGCAGTGGTGGTATGCGCAGCGGAACAGTATTTAACCTGTAATAAAGATCTTCCCTGAATTTGCCATTCTTTACAGCATCGTACACATCAACATTAGTAGCGGCTATAACACGCACGTTTGTTTTTTCGACTTTAGACGAGCCTACCTTGATGTATTGACCCGATTCCAGCACGCGCAACAAACGCGCCTGTGTGCCTAAAGGCATTTCGGCAATCTCATCCAAAAAGATGGTACCGCCGTTCACCGTTTCAAAATAACCTTTACGCTCACCAACAGCACCGGTATAGGCGCCTTTTTCGTGACCGAACAATTCCGAATCAATAGTACCCTCTGGTATAGCGCCGCAGTTCACCGCTATAAACGGCCCGTGCTTACGCGGACTCATCTGGTGTATGATGTGCGAAAACACCTCCTTACCACTCCCGCTTTCGCCGGTTATCAATACCGAAATATCTGTTGGCGATACCTGGTTAGCAATATTTATAGCCCGGTTAAGCAATGGCGAATTGCCAATGATACCAAAGCGTTGTTTTATTTCTTGTACTTCCATAAAGAGATTCAAGAATCAGGACATCAAGAACCAAGACAAAAGTTTCAGCATTGAATCCTAATTCGGTTTTAATCATTACTTTTCAAAATATATTCTCTAAAATTGAATATCATCTTTTGAATTTCAATAGATTCAAGAATCAGGACATCAACAACCAAGACAAAAGTTTCAGCATTGAATCCTAATTCGGTTTTAATCATTACTTTTCAAAATATATTCTCTAAAATTGAATATCATCTTTTGAATTTCAATAACTAATTCTAAGCATTCTTTTAATTTTTCCTCAGAACCATAAGCTCTGCGTTCACATATCAATAATTGCGTTTCTACTTCAAACGCCGATGAAAGCGATGTAGTTAAAAACTCGGCAAAGTGAACCTTTGTTCTCTTTCCAGATCCTTCAGCTATATTTGAAGGGATCGAACACGAGCATCTGTTAAGTTGATCAATGAGGTTAAAGCGTTCATCGATTGGTAATCCCTTGCAAAATTCATAAGTTAAATCGGTTAGATCCATTGACCTTTGCCAAATTTTCAAACTTTTAAAATTGTGCTTCACCAATCTCTAAGCTTCCTTTCTTGTCTCTTGATTCTTGACTTCCTGCCTCTATTCTACCACTTTCCCTATCAACGTCGCCGATGTTGTTTTTTCGATAAGCACGTTCACGTACTCTCCGGGTTTGTAGCTATCACCAACCGGGAAAATTACCATGGCGTTTTGATCGCTGCGGCCGCAATAGTCTTTGTCTGATTTTTTGGAGTATCCTTCTATCAGCACTTTTTCTACCTTGCCAATACGTGCTTGCATCCGGTAAAAAGAATACTCCTGCTGCTTGGCCACAATCTGCGCCAGGCGTTTTTGTTTTATTTCCTCGGGGATGTCATCAGCATAACGTTTCGCGGCCAAAGTGCCCGGGCGTTCGCTATACTTAAACATGTAGGCAAAATCATATTTTACGTAATCCATCATGGTTACGGTGTCGTGATGCTCCTCATCGGTTTCCGAACAAAAACCGGTGATCACATCGGTTGATACCGCGCAATCCGGAATAATACGGCGGATAGCATCGATACGGTTGATATACCATTCCCTGTCGTAAGTACGGTTCATCATTTCCAGTATACGGCTATTGCCCGATTGTACCGGCAGATGTATATAGTTGCAAATGTTTTCGTACTGGTTGATGGTGTACAATACATCATCGGTGATATCCTTAGGATGCGAGGTCGAAAAACGTACCCGCAGATCAGGATTGATCAAGGCTACCAGTTCCAATAGGTTAGCGAAATTGGTAGTTTCGGACTCACCTAAATCCTCTCCAAAGGAGAGGACTTCCTCCGCATTCGGCTCATCAGAACCCTCTCCTTTGGAGAGGGCAGGCTGAGGCTGTTTCCATTTATACGAATCCACATTCTGCCCCAGCAAGGTAACCTCGCGGTAACCTTTATTAAACAGATCGGTACACTCAGCCACAATTGATTTTGGATCTCGGCTGCGTTCACGACCGCGGGTAAATGGTACCACACAAAACGAACACATATTATCGCAGCCACGCATAATAGATACAAAGGCATTGATACCATTGCTGTTTAAACGTACAGGACTGATATCGGCATAAGTTTCCTCGCGCGACAGCAGTACGTTCACCGCTTTCTGGCCGCTATCTACCTGGTCAATCAGTTCGGGCAGGTTGCGGTATGCATCCGGACCAACCACTACATCAACCAGTTTTTCTTCTTCTAAAAATTTCGATTTCAGGCGTTCGGCCATACAGCCCAGCACACCTACCACCAGGCCGGGATTTTTTACTTTGGCAACCGTAAACTCTTTTAGCCGGTTGCGTACCCTTTGCTCCGCGTTTTCGCGGATGGAGCAGGTATTTATAAAAATAACATCGGCAAGGTTATGATCGGCTGTGGTTTCAAAACCCTGCTCGGCTAAAATTGATGCAACTATCTCACTGTCCGAAAAATTCATGGCACAGCCGTAGCTTTCAATATAAAGCTTACGGCCATTGTTTTTACCGGCCGCAGGTTCTAAAACCAGGGCTTCGCCCTGCCTGCTTTCGTCATGTGTTTTATCCGGAATTACCAAATCCATCATGTATTGTAAAAATTAGTTTGCAAAAATACATAAAATTTAAATACCCAAATGACATATTGGCAGCATTTGTATTAATTATTCAATTAGTGATTTAGTGAATTACTGATTTTTTTTAATAACTATTTAATCTTCCCAAGTTGTGGGCAGGCCTCTTCCCCTTCATCCGCCTGCGGCAGAAAGAGGAAAAAAGCTTTGTCACGCTGAACGGAGTGAAGCATCTATTATAGAACTTTTCAATCGCAGAATAGATCCTTCGTTCCTCAGGATGACGAAAACTAAAAAGAAAAAACTCCCTCTTTCCGCCGCAGGCGAAGAGAGGGATGTCGAGCGCAGCGATGACAGGGCGAGTCGGTTCATCAGCTTGTTTAAAATTGTCCTACCACATTTTCACCTCCAAAACAATAACCCTACCTCGTCACCGTTTATGCCATAACCTGTTAACTGCCGCGTTATCTTACGGCATCAATCCCTGCATTTTTATAAAAGGACATCGAATGATATAATGCCATTTGTTATGTTTTATAAAAAAATTAAAATAAGGTATTAATACGGTGTGTTTTACCGTATAAGTTAATAAATTTAAGGCTGAAGTATGTCCAGAAGCTATTGATTAAAGCGGAAGTTAAAACCAAAAGCTGGCAAAAGCAGTTGATCTAAAATAATAAAACCCTAAGAGATAGAAACCGGTAAATGAAATTTAAATTTTTAAAGCACAAGTGGCAAAAAATAGTATTTAAGTTTGTGCTGATACCGGTAATCATTATTTTTCTGCTGGCCCTGGTGGTTAACCGGTATTGGTCGCCTATTTTGGCCAACAAGGTTCATGATGTGGTATTAAGCAGCAGCGATAGCCTGTACCGTATTGATTTTACCGATGCCCGCCTGCATGTGCTGGAGGGGAAATTAACACTTTACAATATTACGCTCACCCCGGATACCGCGGTTTACAATCAAAAGAAAAAACAGCACCTGGCGCCAAACAACCTGGTTGAGCTCCGGGTAAAACGACTTGTTTTACAGCATGTGCATCCTTTTACTTTGTATTTTAGTCATAAACTAAATATTGGGCGGGTAATATTAAACGAGCCCGAAGTAAATATCAGTTATCAGCTTAATCATACTAAGGATACGGTTTTAAAAGATCATCGCACGGCGTGGCAAAAGATCTCCAAAAGCTTAAAATCTATCCACATCGGGCAGATACTGCTCAATGATGTAAAGTTTAAATACCATGATTACTCGGGCAATAAAGTAGCTATTTCCGAACTGAAGGAAATGAACCTGACGGCAAATGACCTGTTGATTGATTCGGCCACGCAAACAGACCGTTCCCGCCTGCTTTATTGTAAGGATGTAATAACCGAACTGAATAACTATACCGGTAAAACAGCAAGTGGCTTGTATACCTACAAGATCAAATACCTCAAGCTTTCCACACTCAAATCGCAGTTAAATGTAGAAGGGCTAAGTCTTTCACCAGCCAAAACAGATCTGTTTTTTAGCAAAAGTCACAGCGACCGCTTTGGGGTGAATATCGACAGCCTGCAGCTTAATAATTTTGATTTTTTAAGCTATCATAAATACCGGCGGGTAACGGCCTCAAACCTGCTGTTGAACCGGGGCAGCATCCGGGTATTCAACAACCCCAATAAAACAAAGGATGAAACGGTTGATAAGGTAAAAACCTTTCCTAATGTAATGATACACCAGATAGGTACCGATCTGAACATTGATACTCTGCGCGTGCACCATATTAATGTGGAGTACTCCGAGTTTAATCATAAATCAAACAAAACGGGTACAGTTACCTTTAATAATACCAGTGGTCATTTTTATAATATCACCACCAACAAGGCTACGTTGGCCAAAAACAATATTACTATGGTTAACCTTACCACTTATTTCATGAACCGGGGTAAGCTGGATGTACAATTTGCTTTCAATCTAACTGATAAAGATGCGGCCTTTACGTATAAAGGCACCCTGGGCTCTATGAGCCTGCAAACAATTAATCCCGCGGTTATGCCACTGGCTATGGTGAAGGCTACCTCAGGAACCATTAAAGAGTTAAGCTTTGATATACAGGCCAATGCCAATGTATTTAAAGGGCATGTTGGTTTTTTATATAATAACCTGAAGGTAAACATATTCCAGGCCGATACCGCAAATGACCGGTTGAAAAAGCGTTCGGTATTGTCGATGTTTGCCAACCTGTTCGTGATCAAACATGACAACCCGGATAAGGCTGGCGAAACACCCCGTTCGGCCAATGTGGTTTACCTGCGCCCTAAAGATTCGCCTTTTTTTAAAACGATGTGGAAAACTCTGCTCGAAGGTATAAAACCCTGCGTTGGTGTTGATGCCAAAAAACAACAGGAAACCAAAGCCCGACTGGAGGAGCATCAAAAGAACAAACGCGAACACAAGGCCCGAAAAGAAGCCCGAAAAAAACGCAGAGCCGAAAAAAAGCGGCAGAAAGATTTGAATAAGTAAGGGGGAGGTACCGCGAAAACCCGGAGATGTCATGCTGAAGCCCGTCGAAGCATGGCGGGCAAGCCTCTTCGACGGGCTTCAGCGTGACAGGTCAACTTGTTTGTTTATGTATTCTGCTTAAATTTTCGTATCTTTATATGAATCACAGCCCGGTTATCTTTCACCAGATAACCGGGCTGTTTTGTTAAGGGTAGAACAAGGTCAACAACCGACCATTTTACGTGTAGTTATTTAACAATCAATAATTTAATACTTTTTAAATTTAAAAAAACGCATTAAAACGACCTCAAAATTTGTTAAAAAGTGTTAAAATGAGGGGTTTTGAACAAATTTCCGGCCGTTTTTACGCCGTTTCTGAACGAAAATTTGTTAAAATTTAAGGTTTAAAAAGTTTTTGGGGATCAGTTATAGGAAAATTTAATGCCTTTTTCTTTTACCATTTCTTTAAAACCGGCAGCAGCCTCGCGCGACTCAAAACCATCTTTTGGCAGGTAGTAAAAAGTCCGGTTCTGGTTAAACAGCATGAAGTACTTTTCGCGCTCCATTAGCGTACCTACATACTCCCAGCTACAAACATGGGTAAATGAATTGCCGGATAATTCAATTTTATCGGGATTAAGCTTATAGTGTACCGTTTCTTTAAGATAAGGTGTTCTTTGCGTTTGTATTTTACAAGCCCTGTACATTGCCCAGATACTAAAAATATACAATGCGGCAAAAATGCCAATTAGCCAAAGCTCCTCGTCCCAGGAAACCGGCGGCTCCATAAGAATGGTGATTTGTACAAGCACAAACGGAATCAGAAGTATAAGGGCACGCTTTTTCAAATATATACGTAAACAGATGGCATAATAAGTTTTTAGGTCTATCGAGCTCGTAACTTTAATATCTTCCATAGCATTCTTATAGCTTATTGCAGCAACAATTTAAGGTTGATACCGAAATTGGTATACGCGGTATTAAATGTTTGCGAAGTGTATGGCCTGGTAATATTTGAATCATAAAACAGATTCAAATTAAACCGCTGGTTGATCACATAATCAATGGATGGGCGTACAGTAATATTTTGCGCACCCGATGATATTTCGGCGGCTTCCACATCCGCCCGGTATATCAGGGTTTTATTATCCCGCAGGGAGAAATCGAGTTTGAAATTTACATCATTATCCTTACCCGGTCCACTAAACCAGCCAAACGGAAAATGGAAATTTTTGGTATGATACCCAAAACCAAACACAATAATACGCTCGTTTTGTTGCGCCAGCTGACTGTTTAGCAAGCTCAAACTTAATGACCGGCTTTGCCTGTACTCTACATTGGTGGTCATGCCGTTCTTGAACCTGATACTGGCGCCCAACAAGGGTACAAACTGCTCAAAAATAGTTACCTGCGAAAACTGGTATTGGGGTAAAAAATCGTTGTTCAGATCCCGTGAATTAACGGCGCCATTAGCCTCCTGGTATTGCAATAGAGAGGTAAAACCGCTTACGTTATAGGACGACCGGTAGCCATGTGTCAGATCAAACGAGTCAAAAATATCCTGGAAAAACGGAATCTTGCTCAACCCGTTATAAGTGATCTGCCAGTTAGGTATCGGGATAGACGGAAACTGGGAAAGATTGCTTTTAGCAGGATTTTTACCCGTATAAGCCGCCAGGAAAGCCGGCACCAGTACATTTTGTGAGTTTGGCCCATAACCATCGGCATAGCCATCTGTACTACCCGAAGAATTGGGGTTTGTTGCCCCCAGTTTTTGGGAAATAGTTGAGCGGCTATCCAAAAGCTTTTGATAAATAGGCGATGAATTATTTACTCCGGTTGTTTTTTTGAACGCCGTAGCAATGGTTAAAAATGATATGCTGTAATTGCCGGTGGTTACCGGGCTTAAAGTTTCAATACTATTGGTTGATGGGAGGTATTTAAAATTAGCCTGGTAGTTATGATCCTGTGTTTTAAACGCGATAAGTTCAATTCGCAGATCCTTAAACGGTTCAATGATACCCCTGAAGTGCATATCCTCATTCATGGTGGTTACATACAGTTGGTTTTGCAGTGTATCCCTCGTGATCCAACCGTTGGCTACAGCCTTGGCCCGGATATCGGCCTGGCTACCCAGTAAAAATCCTAAACCGGGTGCTCCGGCGTCGGATCCAAAAAAGCCCGACTGTGGTAAATATCCCGGTAAAAATATACCCTGGGTGCGGGTATAAGTAGCACTAAGGTTTTTAACGCTGGTTAACAATCCTATCAAGACTTTATCAATGCCTGTTTTGGTATTATTAGGGTTATTGGCTTTGCGTATGAACGGGAACTTATTATACAGCGACACCATATTTAATGTAGGGTTTAACTGTATGGCCCTGGAGTTTTGTATACTATTACCCACATCATACGTAGGATCATTGATTGCAAACAGAGGCTGTGTTTGCCAGTTAAAATGCGCGCTGTATCTGGCCACCATAGCCACCCAGTCCATCCCCGGTATTTTGGTGAATGGTACGTTATAGTTAAAGTTAATGGTGTGGTTATAGTTGGTGGTTCGGCCCAGTTTTTTCAGGTTATCCCAAAGGGTATCCCGTTTTAGGCCATTAATACGACCTGCAGGCTCATCAACTACCGAAAGATTGGTCGCGTCGATATCCATCTGCAATGATTTGGAAAGATTCCAGCCGATACCGTAAACCCGGGTAATATTAAAGTATTTATTGAAAGTGGTTGTAGGTACAGGGATAAAATTATTTGGGTCATTATCCCGCAAGGTATTTTCGGAATAAAAACGATCAAAATTGATACTCAGGTTTAACCGGGATGGCAAGATACTGAAATTAATATCCCGGAAAAGTGCCAGGAGGTTACTCTTAATGATTTTGGCAAACGGACTATAGTATTTGGGTTGATTTGTATAATTATAGGCCAGTGTAAGATTGTATGTTTTTTCCAGATCATTTTGGGTCACAAAATCATGGTGAGTATATTCCGTATAAGCGTATGAGGCATTCAGGTTTTCTACATCCCATAAATGGCTGGGGGCATTAGGATCTGTCCTTGCCTTATGTACGTTGGTAAAATTGAAACTTCTTCGGAGGGTATAATCAACAGCAGCGTTGCGTATCGAGTCGCGTTCACGACTGGAGGTTGCAGCAGCTAATGATGCTTTGAGCTCCACATCGGGTGCGCCCGGATCATATTGTGGCATACTAGTTTGTTTAGATACGTTGACATAGGTTGGGATGTGGATACCGCTCTTATCTGGGAAGAATTTTCCAAGCTCTAAATTGGCCGATACGTCATATGTTTGATCATCACTACGGCTCCTGTCGTTCAAACGGGAATCAAGCGTACCAAAGCCAATAGTAGTTTTAGTGCCGGCGATAGTGATATCGGCAAAATCGGCCAGCTTGGCGTCAAACCGGGCCGTCGCGGCCCAGCCACCACGTTGGTCAAAATCGGTTAACCTTAGTTCGTCAAACCAAACGGTACCGGTTTTATCCAGACCATCGTCAATATTTGATGGTTGCGCGCCTTTGTAAGGATTACGTACCCCCAGCATAATGGTACGCAGCTTGCTCAGATCCGGCTGACCTTTGATATAAACGGTTTGATTACCTTCCACGTATTTAAACACCTGGTTGTAGGGCACGTTGGAATGATTACGCTTCAATTTAGCTCGCGTTAACAAATCTAGTTCAAGGTCGATAGCGTTGACAGAGGGCCATATCGCGTCCGGATCTCGGGTACCAGGCGTTGTAACCTTTAAAGGTACCTGGTACTCATAATAGTTGTCCTGATAATCAACCCCTAAACGGATAAAAGCATTTAAGTCATTGTCCTTCAGCTGATCACCTTCGGCATGCACAAACATTTGGATTCGCTTATACGATCGCAGATCATTAAAAAAGGTTTTAAAGGCAGCCCGCGAATAACCATCGCGCAAACTTTTAACACTTAACGAAAGTGATTGCTCATTAAGTTTAGTATCTGTTTGCAGGTTATTATAATTACGCTGGCGATTAATCCCCGGCGGTACTACATACGGGATGGGCGTACGGTTACCGTTTTGTTCGATACTCACCGCCTGTACATCAAGCGTAGAATTATCAATTGGAGGGTTCGGAATAGCCGGGTCAGCAATCACATTGAGTGGGTTTCTTTCGGTATTAAAAGAACGCCATTCCCCGCGAACCAGCTGCAAGGTAGCAAAACGTAATACGGCGGTATCGGCAAAGTTGGTCATGAACATCCGCATAAAACGGATGGCTTTAAAATCCTGAATATTACCCACAGCGGCCTGATAATCGGTTATTGGGATCCTGAACTGGTACCAGTTAACCATTTGTGTACTGCCATTGGCCAGTTTTACCGATGCGGTAAGTTTATCGTTAATATAATTTTGGCCAACTACCATATCCCCGGGGCGGATGGATACTTTGTATTGAAAGTAGGAATCTTCAATACTCATATTATTATCGCGGTTAATATCTTCACCATCGGGCAGTGAGGTAGAAGCTGAGTTCTGGATCCCGAGTTCGGCCTGCGATTGTTCGGCAGTTTTGGAGTTGCCGTCGGTACCGTTGTATTTACTATAGCGATCCAAAATACCCGCCCTGGACTGGTCAAGATCACGCCCCTGGTAGTATTGATAATCATCAGAAGATGGGTCGGCAGAAAAATTATTGGCTGCCTGCGCACTTAACCGGCCTGTCAACTGCTGTACAACGGGTGCAAATTTCCTTTTTTCATCGGCATCGCTCAAACCATCTAAACCCACGTCCTGCAGCCTGCGCGAATCAGGATTGTTATCAAAAGCGTTTATTACCGGTTGCAGTTTGGTTACACGCCCCCAGTTCGTTTCATCAACCTGCGACAAATCGCCGTTTACAGGTAAGGCATTCTCTAAACTTTTACGTCCGTCTTTTAATATATCTTCAGATAAGCTGCCCAGGTTAAAATACAGGTCGCCACCTGCCGAGTTTGGTTTGTATACAAAGGGGTCCATCACCCAAAACTCAATGTATGATACGTTTAATGATTCAAAATCATTGGTTTCCATTTTCCGGAACATACCTCCCCAGCGCGATTTTGGATTTTGCAGCGTACCGTCACTATTAATGCCAGTTGTAGTATAGTTATAAGGCCCGCGTACGGTTGGGTAAAAAGCCAGGTTAAGTGTAGAAATAGCTAATTGTTGCCCGGTAGCCGGTTGTTTGTACGGGAACACCTCTTGCTCAATGATCTGCCTTACGTAATGGTTTGAAAGCTCCGACTTTGATATCGGAATACTACCCGTATTGGTATAAAATATAGGATCGATGTTATAAAATGCAAGCCTGGCCCGGTTATAGCCGTAGCTTAAATCGTTTGATAATTTCGATTCATCAAAAAGTTGCGGCGTGCCTGATATTTGCCAGGTGTTGGCACTTTTTACGTCAATTACCGATTGGCTATTTTCAAAATCGTCCAGGTAGGAAGTACCGTTTTTTGAGCCGGCAAAATTCAGGGCGCCGGGACTGCCGGGTAGTAATTGCGCAAACTCACCCGAGAAATTGATAGACGACGGTACCTTGGTATGGATAAAGGGGATCTTATCAACCAGCCGTGTTAGCAATCGTGATTCCGAACTATAGTTAGCATCAAAACCCCATATAGTATTGGAGATCGACTCTTGCCCGGCAACTTCATTCTGGTTCAGGGGTTGCTCGGTAAGGTGCATAATGGTACCTCCCAGGTTCAGTTTATCATTAACGTGATAATCAAACCTCGATCCATACAATGATTTTTGCTGTACGCCAAACAGTTCGTTATTTTCCAGTTTAACCGTGATCGGTTGCCCCGACGATAACAGCGCCTGATTCAATATCCGGATACGGCCGGAATTATAATCAACCGTGTAATCATTACCCTCTTGCAGTTTTAAAGAACCGGCGGTTACGTTGACCGATCCCTGTGGAATATTCACCGCGTTGAGCTGATACTCGGAGCCCCCCGTAGAGGTATAGGTACCCTTGATCACATATCGGTTTAAATTAGGAAAATATTGCTGTGCTATGGTTTTGGTGGAATCATACAGGGGCTGGTATACATATCGTTTAGCCAGATCAGATTCCCCCGGCAAAAACTTTTTATTCAGATCAGAGCCAAAGGGTTCCAGCACTGGGAACATGATGCGGCCGTTTTGCGAATCGATGGTGATCCCCTCCAAAAAGTCGAAATAGCCATCAGGCTGCGTATTATTTTGCTGGTTGAGATTATCGAGGTCTGTTATCTGCAGCCAGAGCTTTCCTTTGGTGTTCTGGCCTTCCTCCATCACCGTTTTTTCGATACCTGATTTGTCATCAAGCCGGGTTACCGTAAGTTTAAAATCGGTGGGGCTAACCTGAAAAGCGCCTAATGAATAAATGTTCTTCATCATCAATTTCCAGGTAGGTAAATTGGTTTTCAGCAATTCGCCTTTCAATAACTTTACAAATAACACTTTTGGTGTGTTGGGATCAACGGCCACATCACTGCTAAACTCACCCACCTGGTATTGCTGTCCATTAACCGTATACTGATAAGCAACCGCCAGTACCTCATCATTATTTAAAGGGTAATTGAGCGATATATATCCCAGTTGAGGGTGCAGGGTATACTCCTTATCGGTAAGCTTACGGGCGTAAGTAAGCTTGGAATAGTTATCCGTGGCTCCACTACTTTGAAAATAATTGGCTATGGTGTTCGAGTTAGTTTGGCGCACATCTGCCGGTAAATTGTTAAGCAGAGAGTTTGATTGTTGTGCAAAACCCGGACCTTTAAACCCCGCCGGATAAACGCTTCCGCCACCTTGTATCCGTGTTTTATTATAAGGGTTATTTTCGCCCAGATCAAGGAAGGCCAATATATCCCTTGAATCGGTGGTTACGTTGGTACGATTGGTTGTCCAAACCTCAATTTTGGTAATATTGACATTGGAACTGATAATAGGTATCCGCGACAGCGCTTTATCATAATTATCACGAAAATACTGTGATAAAAAGAAGTGTTTATTGGCTTCATAATCGGCAGGTGTAACCCGGAACTCTCCTTGCTGCGACCCGTTTGTTATGGTAATAGTTTTGGATTGCGATCGCTGTTGCGACAAAATACTCGTTACATCCAGGCGCCCAAATTTCAGTTTGGTTTTAATACCAAACAAAGCCTGGCTGCCCGTAATAAGCGTGGTATTCAAAGGCATACTTACCGTACCTGCCTCTACTTTCTGAATAATCTCGTCTGGCGATCCGGTGTAATCCAGCTTTATCTGGTTATCAAACTGAAACTGCGCGTCAGTATTATAATTGGTAGTTATTTTTAACTTATCACCAATATTTCCGGTTACGTTCAGCTGTATCTTCTGATCGAAATTAAAATTAAACTGGTTGCGCTGCCTGGTGGTAAACAGCGGGTTCTGGTTTTGATTTAATTGGCCAGCCAGGATCATTTCTGCCGATCCCTGTGGCCTGATATCGATAGTTTGACCACCAAAAATCTGTTCAAAAGTACGGCTGCGCACTTTTATTGATGGTATAAAACCAGGCTGTTGCGAAGCATAGGCATAATTATCGGCAAGCTGCTGATAATATATACGTTGATTGGATCGGCTTTTTAACTTTAAATATTGGGCAAATGTTAAATACTGCGGCGGGCGATATAATAAGTTACCAACTCTTTCATATAATATATATCGGTTTGTTGCAGGGTCGTATTCAACTGTTCGGATGAGATTGGGAGGATCGGGATCAAAAATACCATCCCTGAGCCTGAGGTTTCTAGGTTCGGTTAGGTTAACGGGAGTGCCCGCGAGTGCCGTATCTCTTTTAGCACTCGTAACGCGTTGTTGTGCATACACACTCCCCACCCCACTAAATGCCAAAATAAACAACACACTTATAATAATATTATAAGTAAATATTTTTATCAAAGGTCAAGTTAGAATTTGTACGTAATTATAGAGTTTTTAATGCAAACTTTATAAGCTGTTCAACAGTTAAATCTCCATTATTTTTATTGATCTCCTGATCCAATACCTTTTCGGCAGCATTACGCGCAAAGCCCAGCATAACAAGTGCAGAAAGCGCCTCGTCTTTAACTGTCTTGCTTACAGGCACAACGGTTAAAGTGTCAGGTCCTTCTTTTCGCAACTTATCCTGCAGCTCCAATATAATGCGTTGTGCCGATTTGGGACCTATGCCTTTGATACGTTGTATTAAAGCAACATTGCCGTTAACAATAGCTGCCTGTATTTCGGCAGGGGTAATTGATGATAACATCATACGCCCCGTATTTGGCCCTATGCCGGATATGGATACCAGGTGTAAGAACAAGCGACGCTCACCATCATCTGCAAAACCATATAATGTGAGCGCATCCTCTTTTACGTACTGCCAGATAAATAGTTTACAATTTTCTACTTCTCCGACCTTTGAATATGTATTTAACGATATATTAATGTGATAGCCAATACCGCCGGCGTCTATAACAACGTGCGAAGGACTTTTGAATACCAGTTTACCACTAATATAATCGTACATAATATTATTTGTTTTTTAGTATCAAGTAGCTAGTATCAAGTATCAAGACAGCTAAATTAGCTTTATAAATAAACCTTGTAAAAAATCTTGATACTTGATACTAGCTACTTGATACTATTATTTACTTCCTTTAAGTTTATTAAAAATACCTTTTGGTTTGCTGGCTTCGGCTTTTTCCTGGGCATCAACAACCGCTATAGTGATCATATTTACAATTTCACGAACCGAACTACCCAGTTGCAACACGTGCACCGGTTTTTTCAATCCCAATAATATAGGTCCTACAGCCTCGGCACCACCAATTTCCTGCAATAACTTGTAAGCAATGTTACCCGATTCCAGATTAGGGAATATCAAAGTATTAGCTGGTTTTCCGTTTAGGGTTGAAAATGGGAAGTTATCTGCCAACAAATCGGAGTTGAGGGCAAAGTTGGCCTGCATATCACCATCAACTACCATATCCGGATATTGCTTGTGCAGCAATTTCACGGTTTCTCTTGTTTTTTCGGGAATGGGACCGTCATTTGAGCCAAAGTTAGAGTACGATAATACAGCTACCCGCGGACTGATATTAAACTGCTTTACAGATTTTTCGATCAACACGGTAATGTCTACCAGTTCTTGTATAGATGGATTTTCATTCACGGTGGTATCGCCAAAAAATACAGGCCCTTTTTGAGTGATCATCATGTACATACCTGCCACACGGTTCACTCCTTCTTCGGTACCGATAATTTGCAGAGCCGGTTTAATGGTTGGAACATAATTTTTGGTTAAACCCGAGATAAGGGCATCGGCTCTGCCAAACTGCACCATGCAGGCACCATAATAGTTACGGTCGCTCAGCATTTTGCGGGCTTCAAATAAGGTTACTCCTCTGCGCTGGCGTTTTTTATACAGAAACTCGGCATACTCTTCCATGTTTTCACATTTCACACGAGGATCGATGATCTGAACATCATCCAGGTCAAGGTCATTCTCGCGCATGATACGCCTGATCTTATCTTCGTTACCCAGTAATATCGGGGTGGCTATACCTTCCTCTTTTACTATCTGAGCCGATCTTAGTATTTTGTAATTATCAGCCTCGGCAAAAACTACACGCTTTGGGTTTTGCTTGGCTTTATTGGTGAGGTTACGCAGCAATTTATCATTGGTGCCTAATCTTGATCGCAATTCTTCATAATAAGCTTCCCAATCTGTTATCGCTTTACGGGCGACTCCAGATTCCATGGCTGCCTTAGCAACGGCGGCCGATACTTCCACAATAAGTCTTTGATCCATCGGTTTAGGGATGATATAATCCCGTCCGAATTTAAGATTGGTAGTATTATAGGCCAGGTTTACAGCTTCCGGAACCGGCTTTTTAGCCATTTCGGCAATAGCGTGTGTGGCGGCTATTTTCATGGCCTCGTTAATGGCAGTTGCCCGCACATCAAGCGCGCCCCTGAAAATATAGGGGAAACCCAATACGTTATTTACCTGGTTAGGATAATCAGAACGACCAGTGGCCATGATGATATCATCGCGGGTTTGTACCGCCAGATCATAATCAACTTCGGGCACCGGGTTGGCCATTGCAAATACGATTGGCTTTTTGGCCATTGATTTCAACATATCCGCGTCAACCACGTTTGGCGCAGAAAGGCCAACAAAAACGTCGGCATTTTTCATGGCATCGGCCAATGTTTTGATATCTGTACGCGTGGTGGCAAACTCCAGCCTGATATCATCCAGATCAGTACGCTCCGGTGTTAACAAACCATTGATGTCAAACATCACCAGATTTTCCTTTTTTACGCCCAGCGAAAGGTACATCTTGGTACACGATACCGCGGCGGCACCTGCACCGTTAACTACCATTTTTATCTTGTCGAGCTTTTTACCTTGTATTTCGCAGGCATTCATTAAAGCCGCACCGGATATAATGGCTGTGCCATGCTGATCGTCGTGCATTACCGGTATATTCATTTCGGCTTTCAACCTGCGCTCGATCTCGAAACAGGTTGGAGCCGATATATCTTCCAGGTTAACGCCACCAAAGGTAGGCTCAAGTGCTTTTACAATAGTTACAAACTCATCCACGCTTTTGGCATTTACCTCCAGGTCAAACACATCAATATCGGCATAGATCTTAAATAGCAAGCCCTTCCCTTCCATTACTGGCTTACTGGCCTCTGGGCCGATATTGCCCAGGCCCAACACCGCGGTACCGTTACTGATAACGGCCACGAGGTTTCCCTTTGCTGTATATTTATATACATCTTCGGTATTTTCTGCTATGCGCAAACATGGCTCGGCAACACCCGGCGAATACGCCATGGTGAGGTCGCGTTGGGAATTGGTTGGTTTGGTAGGTACTACCTGTATTTTTCCGGGACGACCTTGTGAGTGGTAGTTTAAGGCATCCTGTTTACGGTTGTTCTTGTTCATTTTCTCAAAATTCAAGCGCTCAAAATTACAATTCTTTTTATGGTAACCCGAATAAAAAAGCCCGGCTTTGAAATACATCAAAACCGGGCCCCTCATATTCAGGTATTTAATATTTTTTCACTGTCAATTTCACTTATCGATATAGCTTTCCGTGTCTAAGTCCCTGCAATTATAAAACTCTTTTGGTGTGAGGACTTACTGCCGCGCTGGTCGAGTCATCATCTCCGTTACTTACTTTGATGCTCACACCAACAGGGGCACGATTACTTTTCAGATGGTTCCAAACTTTCAGATCCTGCACTTCAACTCCAAATTTATCGGCAATGGAGGCCAAAGTTTCGCCTTTTCGAACCCGGTGGCGGGATGGCATTTTACGTTCAGGCTTATTTTCGGTATAAGAAGCATAGCTCACTTTTGGTTCCGGAGCTGCTGCATCACCGCCATTCAATACATTATATAAAACGGCATAGTTTTCCTTTGCTACCTGCGGCAATATCAATCTTCGCGGCAACTTTGGTGAACCGTTAACTATTAATCTTCTGTAAGCCGGGTTTAATATAGCCAACTCATTGATGTTTACCTTAAGGGCTTGCGATATGCTGCTCAGGGCCACATATTTTTTAACCATAACCGTATCAGTCTTCAACGAAAAGTTACAGCCTTGTGGAACAATGTTATGTTTATTAAAATAATGCATTATATAATTTACCGCTATAAAAGCAGGCACATAACCACGGGTTTCGGCAGGCAGATATTGACGGGCGCTCCAAAAATCATTGGCACCTGCTTTTTCAACCGCGCGCTCTACATTGCTTTTGCCGCAATTGTATGATGCGATAGCCAAAAGCCAATCGCCAAATTCCTGGTAGGCGTCTTTTAAATAAGCTGCGGCGGCATAAGTGGCTTGTATTGGGTCGCGACGTTCGTCAACATAGCTATCCATATTTAAACCATATAATTTGGCTGTGGTAAACATAAACTGCCATGGCCCGGTTGCCCCTACTCTTGATACCGCGTTAGGATCAAGCTTTGATTCAACTATCGACAGGAATTTTATCTCTTCGGGTATACCAGCATCGTGGAATGCTTTTTCGTAGATAGGAAAATAATATTTGGAAAGACCGATCACCTGCCCCATCTCATCGCGGTTTTGCATGTACAGATCGATATAGCTCTGTACGTACTCATTATATTCCAGCGGGATGTCTTTGCTGATGGAATCTAAACGGCGTTCATAAATACCCCTTAATGGTGCCGGGCCCGCAGGCTGGGCAACGGCTTTCCGAAGGATGGTATCCTGTGCGATATTTGGCCATTGAAATGTTGATCTTGAAGAAGCGTTTGCGTAAACAATTTGCAGTAGTAAAAAGCAGATGGTAAGCGTAAATAGTTTCTTCATTCTTTAGGGATTTAATTTAACAGAGTCAAGATGTTAGAATCAAGAATTAAGATAAAAACCAAGTTGAAAAGCTATTATTTCCTGACTCTTGATTCTAATATCCTGATTCCCTTATTTACTAAATTATTAAATTTTTTAAAGTTCAAGGAAATATTTTGAAAAATTCAATAGTTCCTGTTCATTAAAATGCTTAGCAAGCAATTGTAAACCTAACGGTAAACCTTTACTATTATTGCCAACAGGCAGCGAAATAGCAGGTACACCAGTTAAGGATGCCTGTACGGTAAAAATATCCGAAAGATACGTTACTACCGGATCTTTTTCTTCTTTACCTATAGCAAACGCAGGTTCCGGAGCTGTGGGTACCAGTATAAAATCATACTCCTTGAGGATCTCGTCGGTTTTTTCCCTGATCAGTCGGCGCACTTTCTGGGCTTTGGCATAATAGGCGTCATAATATCCGGCGCTCAATACAAACGTGCCCAGCATAATGCGGCGTTTTACTTCTTTACCAAAACCTTCGGACCGGGAACGTTTATAGGTTGATTGCAGATCATCAGCTGCAGGACTGCGATAACCATAATGCACCCCATCGTACCTGGCCAGATTTGATGAAGCTTCGGCCATGGCTAAAATATAGTAGGCCGGTACCAGATAATCCAGTTGCTCAAAAGCGATAGGTGTTACCGTATGCCCTTCTGCACGCAGTTTATCAATATATTTTACCAGTACATCCTTTACCTCGTTATCAACACCGGGACTGGAGATAGCCTCCTGCAAATAGGCAATCTTCTTTTTGCCTGTTTTTTCGATATGTTCAGAAAACGCGGGCACTTCTTGTTGAGCCAGTGTACTATCGTAATCATCAGGACCGGCCATAACCTCCAATAACAGAGCGGCATCCTCTACCGACCTGGTAATTGGGCCAACCTGGTCAAATGACGAAGCGAAAGCGATGATACCATGCCTGGAAATACGGCCGTAAGTAGGCTTTAAACCAATAACACCACAAAATGAAGCGGGTTGTCTTACAGAGCCCCCAGTATCGGTACCGATAGCCGCATGGCACATATTGGCCTGTACAGCAACTGCCGAGCCTCCTGATGAACCACCCGAAACCCTGGTCTCGTCGGCCATGTTTTTTACCGGACCGAAATAAGAGGTTTCATTAGCTCCGCCCATGGCAAACTCATCGCAATTGCAGCGGCCAATAATAATCACGTCTTCGGCCAGTAAACGTTCAACAATCGTTGATGAATAAATGGAGGTGAAATCTTTTAATATTTTGGATGAGGCACTTACCTGGTGACCCTTATAGCAGATGTTATCTTTTATGGCGATAACCATTCCGGCCAGTTTGCCGGCAGTGCCGTTTTTTATACGGTCGTCAATGTTTTTTGCATTGATCAATGCTTCTTCTTCAAACACCTCGTTGAAGGCATTCAAATGAGCATTTTTTTTAATTTGATCAAGATAGTTTTTTACCAGTCCTTCAACGGTAATTTCCGCACGTTGCAGCCCACTCCTTATTTCACTTAAAGAGGAATAAAATTTAGCCATGGGGCTAAAATAAAAAACTTATCTGTTGAAATACGAAATAATTCAACAGATAAGTTCATATGCAATAAACTAAAGTATCAAGTAGCCAGCATCAAGTATCAAGACAGCTACATTAAAGCCTTCAAAAATTTTGATACTCGCTACTTGATACCTAAATACTAAGCTTTTGGTTTTTCTTCGGTAGTGCTTGTATTGCTTTCGCCGTTTTGTGCGTCTTTAAATTCTTTAACGCCTTTTCCTAAACCTCTCATTAGTTCAGGTATTTTTTTACCGCCAAACAATAAAAGTATTGCAATGATGATCAGAATGATTTCTGGTGCGCCTAATCCACCCATGATTTTTAAGTTTTATGTTATGTAAATATTATTATGACTTGTGTTATTCGTGTTCTGTTTTAACAGGATCTGTTGTTGTTTTCTTAGTCAGATCGATGTTGTGCGTTTCCGCTGCCGGCTCCTCTTCATGTGTATGTACGTAAGTATCCGAGATAGGGATTGTATTGGGTACAGAACCATGTATAGGATGTGTTGTCTCCTCAACAACCTCTGCGGTTGTGTGTTCTGTAGTATTTTCTTCAACGGCGGGCGTATCTTGCACCTTGGTTTCGGTTTTCTTGTCTTCGTAGTTGTTGATCTGGTTATTGATCTCGCGTTTTACATCCTCAGATGCATCTTTAAAATCACGGATGCCTTTGCCTAAACCGCGTGCCAGCTCAGGTAGCTTATCACCTCCAAAAAGCATTAATGCTGCAAAAAGTATCAGTACCATTTCGCTCGTACCAATATTTAAAAATAAAAAAACTGAACTTAGCATAGCATTTAAATTAAGGTTACAAATATATACAATTAAATTTTCATAAAGTTCATAACTAATTAGTTAGGTGCAAGCCACGTTTTAGGATTGGTTGGATCCTTCACTTTATAAACCTCAAAGTGAACCTCCGTTTCCCCGGTCGACGAATCTGTTGCCACCGTTCCTAATGTTTGCTTGGTACTCACTTTTTGCCCCCTGGCCACACTAACCGACCGTAAATTGGCATACACTGTAAAATATTCCCCGTGTACTATCATCACCAAATAGGTTCCGCTTACGTCAACAACCCTTACCACGGTACCATCAAATACCGCCCTTACCGAACTTCCCGGGTTGGTTCTGATATCAATACCAGTACTCTCGCTCTTAATACCCTCCGGCGTGGTGTACATGCCAAAACCCTGGGTTATTACCCCATTGGCAACAGGCCATGGTAAACGACCGCGGTTACCTAAAAAGTCATTTGACAATTTAGCTGCCTCAGGTGTCGCGTTCAGCACACTCGACTCGCTCCTTGTCACTGGTTTAGCCGGGGTTACAGGAGCTGGCTTGTTTTCGGCCTTCGCTTTAGCCGCCGCTATTCTGGCGGCCTCTCTGGCTTCAGCCTCGGCCTTGCGCCGGGCTTCTTCAATTTCCCTGCGGATAGTTGCAGCAATTTCCCTGTTGGTTTTGGCTATTTTTGCCTGAACCTCCCGTTGTTGCTGTTTCAACTGCCCTTCGTGCTGCGACAGGTCGCTCACTACTTTTACCTGGTTATTTTTTTCTTTACCAAGCGTTTCTTTTTCTTTTTGCTGATCGGCCAGCAGGTTACTTTTCTCCTGCTTATTCTTATCCAGCTCATTTATTTTTACATGCAGCTCTTTCTGGGTTCCCTGTATGTAACCCGCCTGACGCTCGCGGTAGGTTCCAAACTGTTGTAAATATTTTAATCGTTTATAGGCCTGGTTAAAATCTCGCGAAGCGAAAATAAACATAAGCTTATTGTAGGCACTTTGATTGCGATAGGCAAAAAGCACCATGGCTGCATATTCCTTTTTTAGCTGGTCGAGCTGGTTTTGTAAGCTATGTACGGTATTATTGCTCTCAGAGATTTGATTATCTAAATTTCTTACCTCCGAGTTGATGATATTTATTTTCTCTTCCCTCAGGCTTATTTGCGCTTTTAATAAACTCAACTGCTTTAAAGTAGCTTTTTTATTTTTTGAGGTTTCCTGGTAATCTTTATTCAGTTGTTCCAGTTCATCAGACAGTTTATCACGTCGGCGTTTTAACTCCTGGCTGCTTTGCGCATGCACATCAATTACTATAAATACCGCTATTATAAAAAATACTGCTTTTAAAAATTTCATCAAACAAACATAATTAATTATTTGGCCGGCTCGTAATTGTCAGGAATATTGAATGGATATTCCTGCTGTACGTCAAAGTCGGCCTTTGTATAATGCAAATTAACCTGTATTTTTTTATCTTTTACTACCGATGCGATATCTATTTGTGATGGCATTACCCTATTAGTTGCCTGGATAAAGCTATTATTAACAACCTGCAATGACTGTCCTTCGCTTTGATTAGACAAATTTGTTTGGGTAACTTTTAAATCGGCACCTAAAACCAGCTTATATAACAGGTCCTGCAAGCTACCGCTCAGCGTAGTGTTTCCATCAGCATTGGTCAGGTCGGCTTTTTCATTGAGCAGTTCGGGTACGGCATTACCTATCAACAATGACTCCAGCGTTTTATAATTAACCTGGCTGCTGGCATATTTATATACGTAACTAAAAGGTTTGCGCAGATACACTCCCTGTAAACGATTGATGAGCAGTATACTATCAGGCGTGATCAAAGCCCTGGCTGCTTCAACACCTAAAATGGCGGTAATGGAAACCCATATTCTTTTATCGCGCTCAATGCGAATGTTAAGGGTAACATCATTACTATTACCATTAATATTGAGCTTGGTTTTGGCTTTACCAGAAAAGGTGTTAAAGTTTACCTGTTTAGCTCTTATGGCACTTAGCTGGCTGCTTAACTTATTATCAACAGGCTTTGCCGATGAATCGGCTTTGCGGGCTACCAAAACCTGTTTACGGGCCTTACAGCTCACCATAATCAGCAGGCAACATGCTATTAATAATTTACTCGCTATATTTTTTCTCATTTATTTTACGGTCTAATAGCGGCGATTGACCACCGTTACTTTTAGCTTTTTTCCAGTTTTCTACGGCCTCATCCACATTACCAAGGTAAAACAAAATATCGCCATAATGCTCATATTGGGCGGCACTATTCGTTTTATCATGCGCAAGCGCCTTCAACATCCACACCTTTGCATCGGCATATTTCTTTTGCTTAAAAAGCACCCAGGCATATGTATCTTCAAACGATGCGGTATTGGGCTGAAGCTCATTGGACCGAGCCGACATTTGCGCTGCTTTATCCAGTTGCTCACTTCTTAACGATAAATAGTAGGCATAATTGTTTAATGTGTACGCATTATCCGGATTATAGCTTAAGGCTTTATCATAAGCCTCGTCCGAGCTTTTGTTATCTTTAAGACTATGATAGCAATCGCCCAATAACGAAAAGCTCAGCGAAAGTAAATCCTTATCCTGAATTTCTAATGAAGTTGCGTTGGTGGCATAATTAAGCGCTTTTTTAAATTCTTTCTTCTGCGCCCAGGCTACACCCACCATATAATTCATCCAACCTTGGTTCGGGAATAACGAAAGAGCGTTTTCGCCATCTTTGATAGTGGCATCTATATCATTTTCACTCAATTCAACCCGTACCAGCTGTTCATGAACAACATATACCTGTTCATTCAGTTGGATCGATTTCTTATACGCGGATTTGGCTTCTTTTAATTTGGTGCTTTGTAACAACATATCCCCATAAATAGCATAGGCCTTGGCATCGGCAGGATGCGCTACCGTTAAAAGCCGGCTGAGTTCAAGCGCGCTGGCTTTAGCATTGGGTTCAGGAAATTTGGGGAAATATCCGCTAATGATATTTATTTTCTGATCGATACTTACATCTGGGTTCGCAAACGCCAGTGTCAGTTCGTTAAAACAGGCATCATTATTTTTTTTGTCGCGGTAAACATCAGCCAGGGCCAAATGCACCATTCCGTTGTTGTTATCTTGTTTTTCGGCCTGGAGCAAAACTTTAAGGGCCTTATCATTTAATCCGTTTGAGTTATAGATCTCGGCCAGCAGCAGGTAATAACGCATCTGACCCGGATTATCTGCAATCGCCCTCTCCAACTCGGCGGCCGCCTGATCGATCTTGCCTTGTTTTAAATAAATTTTTTGCCTGCTTGCTAAAATATCATCACTGGGGCCGTTGAGTTTTTCCAGCTGATCATACACCTTAAGGGCATCATCGTATCTTTTTAAAATAAGATAAGCATTAGCTTTATCAAAATAATAATCGGGTTTATCCGGATTGATCCTGATGAGCTGATTAAATACATTTTCGAGCTTATCGATGGCGTTGGTTTTTTCATAACCGTCAGCGAGGGCTACCCAATACCATTCATTATCCGGATTAATTGCAACCGCCTTCTCTAATAAAGGCCTTGCCCCCGCATAATCATTTTGCTGTCGTTTCAAGTTAGCCAGCTCAAACATCGAGGCGTCATTTCCCGGATCGGCCTGCAATATGCGTTCAAACATTTCGCCGGCACGTTTGGAGTTCTCGATGGTTTTTTCGCGAATAGCCGAGAAAAACAGTTGCTTAACCATCATACTATCAGCCTGCGATAGCTGTTTAGCCGGAACAGACTTTTGAGCGCTTACCGGTAGAGCCTGGAAACAAGAACCAAGAATCAAGACTGCCACCATGCAATTGAGGCCTGCTCTTACCTTATTCTTGTTATATCTTAATTCCAACTCTTTCATAGCCTGTCCGCTTATTCTGTCTCTAATTTCTTGCTTCTATTTAACAGCCGTATGGCCAAAACCACCTTCGCCGCGGCTGGTTTCATTTAATACTTCTACCTCATCCCAATTCACAGTTTCGTGCCGGGCAACTACCATTTGGGCAATACGGTCGCCCGCGTTGATCTCAAATACTTCTGCCGAAAAATTGATCAGTAACACTTTGATCTCGCCACGATAATCGGCATCAATAGTACCGGGTGAATTAACAATGCCTATACCATGCTTAAACGCCAAACCACTGCGCGGTCGTATCTGCGCCTCAAACCCAACAGGAAGTTCTATAAACAAACCGGTAGGAATGAGTTTACGCTCCATAGGGTTTAACCGTACTGGTTCTTCAATATCGGCACGCAGATCCATACCGGCAGCATGGGCCGTTTCATATGCCGGTAAACTATTCTTCGACTTATTAATTATCCTGATGGTCATCGTTTACTAAATATGGCCTTTAATTGTTTACGCTCTGCAAAAAATGCAGCCCCCGCAAACAGGAACAACAATATATTACCTACAAATATATTACGTTTAAATGTGCTGAACGACAAATACACAAGTATTATTGATGATACGATATATATGACATTCTTTTTAAGATTGTAAGGGATGGGATAATGTTTTTGCCCCCATATGTACGACATGATCATCATACTGGCATAAGCTATCAGCGAGATCCAGGCCGATGCCATGTAGCTGTATTTTGGAATAAAAATTACGTTGAGCACAATGGTTACTATAGCCCCTATCCCGGATATGTACAGGCCATACTTTGTTTGATCGGACAGCTTATACCAGATAGATAAGTTGGTATAAATGCCCAGGCTCACATAACCCAATAGCAAAGGCGGCACAACTGGTAAACCAACCCAATAGTCGTGGTTATTTACGTAGTGTTTTAGTATCTGAATATTGGCCACAACACCTACAAACATAAGGCACATGGTTATTACAAAATAATCCATGATGCGCGAGTAGGTTTGACCGGCATTTTTATTCTTGGCATGACTAAAAAAGAAGGGTTCGGCTCCCATGCGAAAGGCCTGGTTAAAAAGGCTTAGAAAAACGGATATACGCGCGCAGCCCGAATAAATACCAACCTCGCGCTCACTGATACTATCGGGCAGCAGTTTTCCCAGTAAAATTTTATCAAAATTTTCGTTAACGATGTATGATAAACCTGCTATCATTACCGGCCAACTGTAGGTAAGCATATTTTTAAACATAACACCATCAAAACTTAGTTGCAGCTTCAGCAACTCGGGCAGTAACAGCAATAAGGTTATAAAGCTGGCCACCAGGTTTGATACAAATATGTAGCCTACCCAACCCATAGTAAACCATTGCTTACACCAATCAGCCCCAGGCATTTGGTGCTTAATGATGTACGGAATTATCCAGATAAAAACGAGGTTGAGCGATACCGTAACTATAATATTGATTAGTTTAATGCTCCCGTATTTTATTGGCCGGCTGTCTGCACGGAGTTTGGCAAACGGGATAGCACACCAGGCATCGATCACCAAAATGCCCAAAAAATAACGAATGTATAGTTCAAACTCCTGCTGTGAAGTGCCTTTACCAATTTTAATTAAACCTGCTATGGTATGGGTAAATGGAACGGTTAATATTAAAAACACTACCGTTACCATAAATACGGCCCAAAAGCTGTTGTTATAGACCTGCCTTTTATTATCCGGGAATTTATTCAGATACCTGAAAAAAGTAGTTTCCATACCAAAAGACAGCACCGCCTGCAAAACAGAGGCATAGCTAAACATGGTACTGAAAATACTATATACATTAGGATTGTATGCTTTTGTATAAAGCGGGGTAAGCAATGCGCCTAATAAACGCTGCACTATAGTAGTTACACCGTATATAGCCGTTTGCCCGGCAAATTTTTTAGCGGTTGACAATGTTGATGTTTGGGATGGTAATTAACAAATAAAACCCAGCAAATTACAGGGCCCTTTTTACAACCTCAAAATTACGATAGTTTTTTAATTCGCCCTCATGGCTTTCTACAGAAGTTACTTCGGCATCCTGGGGCCCCTCATTGCACCATTCCATAAACATTTCGAGCAGGGTATCGTCGGCTTCGGCAGCTATAAAAACATCGCCGTTCGGTTCATTTTTAACAAAGCCCCTTACCCCTAACTGGTCGGCTACGGCTTTGGTTGATTTGCGGTAAAAAACGCCCTGAACTTTTCCTTTAACGGTTATATCGAGATGTCTGATCATTGAGTTTTATTGGTTGATTGAGGTAGATTATGTTGATTAAATTTGGTGTGATAAAACTTGGTACAAATTAACTTATTACAACTCAATCAACCTAATCAACTTATTAAACTAAACGCTTAACCTTACTTTCTGGGGTGATCTTTAATCCATCCAAACCAGTTATCAGGTTTAGTCCGGGAGTTTTGCCTGGTTCAAGCGTTCCCTTTTCGTCGTCAATACCTAAAAACGATGCACCATTTATAGTAGCCCATTCCAGTAATTTAGCGGTGCTGATACTTGGGAACTTTTTCTGTATGGTACGCATTTCGCTCAGTATGCACAAGCTATCGTTTGATGCCAGGCTATCGGTACCCAGCGTAATGTTAAAGCCCTGATCAATAAAAAGTGGGATTTTTGGAAGGTGGTTTTCAATATACAGATTGGCTTTAGGACAAAAACACCAATTTATTTTACGATCGAACCGTTTTATAAAGTAGATGTCTTTTAAATTGGTACAGGTATTATGTACCAGCAAAACCTGCTGCCTGTTAGTCAACAACGGGATAATAGATTGTAAGGAGTTACGTGCCTGTGGCTTAAAATGGCTGATATCAATACCAAAATGTTCATAAAGCTCCAGAAAGCCGCCCAATTTGTAACGATAAAATTTATTCTCGTCCTCACACTCCTGGTTGTGGATGCTAATGAGATTGGGTTCGGCGTCGCTATGTTTCCGGATCAGTTTAAAGAGCTCTTTGGATACCGAATATGGCGCATGAGGGGTAATGGAACAGGGTTGCGGCTTAAACTCCCGCATAAGTTCCATCGCTTTATCAAAAATAGCCTGGGCGTTTTGCGGCAAGAAGCCAAAAGTTTCCACAAACGTATGGTAATACAACTTGCTGGCAACTTTAACCGGGATGCTGCTATTGCTATTGGCAATATCGCCTACGGCAACAATACCATTCGCATACATCTCTTCATCTGCTTTTTGAATAGCCTCTGCTATTTGTTTATCATCCGCTTTGCGGGATGCCTGAATATCTTTTATAAAATTTATCAACCCTTTCCCGGGTGTTATTTTATCCTTAAGATGCGAAAGCTCAACATGGCAGTGTGTATTTATAAACCCCGGAGAAATAACGCCGCTCAGTTGTTCAATGGGGCCATCCGGAGGATTATTATGGTCGGTAACAGAAATGATCTTGCCCTGGTCGTCAACAGTAACAATTCCATTCTTAATAGGATCGGCAAAAATTGGAAAAACGTAATCGGCTCTAAAACTTTTCATTAATATATCACTTGTTATCTATCTCAAAACGTTTTTCTTTAAAACACTCCACACAAAATTAACTATAATTAACTTTTAGTTATGTTTTTTTATCATTTAAAAGAATGACTTTAAAATAAGACAGATTTTTTTAAATTTAAGTACTTTTGCATTGTGAATAATGCAAAAGATAAAATAGACATCCGAAGCCTCGGTTTGGAAGCCTTGCAGGAGCATTTTATCCGTATGGGGGAAAAAAGTTTCAGGGCTAAACAAATTTATGAATGGCTTTGGAAAAAATCGTGCGTCTCTTTCAACGAGATGAGCAATATTTCAAAAGAACTGCGCACTAAACTCAACGAAAACTTTGTTATTAACAACGTTAAAATAAATTCATCACAGGTTAGTGCTGATAAAACTATAAAAAATTCTTTTATTTTACACGATACTCATCTAATTGAGGGGGTTTTAATTCCCACTCCTGGCCGGATGACAGCCTGTGTATCGTCGCAGGTGGGCTGCAGCCTTACCTGTAAGTTTTGCGCTACGGGGTACATGGAGCGTAAAAGAAACCTTAATCCTGATGAAATTTACGACCAGGTAGTGCTGATAGATAAACAAGCCCGTGAAAATTATGGTGTGCCTTTATCCAACATCGTATACATGGGTATGGGCGAACCTTTGCTGAATTACGCCAATATGATGAAATCTGTTGAGCGCATCACTGCCGAAGACGGATTGAACATGGCCGCCAAAAGGATCACCGTTTCTACAGCCGGTATTGCCAAAATGATCAAAAAGCTGGGCGACGATCAGGTAAAATTTAATCTTGCCCTGTCCTTACATGCTGCTAATGACGAAAAGCGCAACACCATAATGCCAATTAATGAGCAAAACTCACTAAAGGCCCTGGCCGAAGCTTTAAAATATTACTACGCCAAAACCAAAAACCCGGTAACCTACGAATACATTATCTTTGATGGTGTTAACGACGGGATACAGGACGCCATGGAGCTGGCTAAATTTTGCAAGCACCTGCCTTGTAAGGTAAATATCATTGAATATAATCCCATTGCTTTTGCCAGCTATATTAATGCCGGTGAAGATAAGGTAGAAGCATTTGCCGCTTACCTGCAAAAACAAGGCATCAACACGCACCTCCGCCGTAGCCGGGGTAAAGATATTGATGCGGCTTGCGGACAATTAGCCATCAAAGAAAAAGGTAAGGTTGCCGAAGTTTAAGATTTCTGTCTTAAATTAACGGCATGAAATTGCTGCGTGGCTACCTGGCCGATTTTGTTTCCCTGCTTTTTCCCGAATTATGCCCTGCCTGCCAGGCCAGTCTTGTTGCCAACGAATACATTATTTGTTCGGACTGCCGTTACAATTTACCCTATACCCATTTTCACTTACAAGCCGATAACATTGTTGCCCAGCAGTTTTATGGCAAACTAAAAGTTGAAGCCGCCTACGCCTTGTATTATTTTACTAAAGGCGGCAAAGTGCAAAACCTGATGCATCATTTTAAATATAAAGGCATGCAACAGATAGGTAACTTATTAGGAAACATTGCCGGTAGCCAATTAGCTCAAAATCCTATTTTTAATACTGTTGATCTGATTATCCCTGTCCCCCTGCACAAAAAACGGCTGCGGGAACGCGGTTATAATCAAAGTACCCATTTTGCCGAAGGACTTGCGGAAAAGCTGCCTGCTGTTGTGGAAGATAATAATTTACAACGTACGGTAGCAACAGCAACACAAACCCATAAATCGCGCTTTGCCCGTTTTGAGAATATGCAGGATGTATTTATGATCAAACATCCCGAAAAATTAGTCAACAAACATGTTTTACTTGTTGATGATATTGTAACCACCGGCTCAACTCTGGAGGCCTGCGGTATGGAGCTGTTAAAAATACCCGGGCTCACTTTAAGCATTGCCACTATTGCCTATGCGCAATAAAACAAATTGAACCCAATATCTTTTTTATCAATACTTTTGTCGATTACAATTATCACAGTTATCTGCAATGACAAAAAGGTTTCTTTATTTAACCGGCTATCAATGGGTTTGGGTGTTATATATAGCAGTTGCCGTTTATTGCTGGCAATTCAAATACTTCAGGCATATTGATAATAATTACCTCATATTTCGCAACGCTTATTACCACGCAAAGGCAGGCTTAAATTTATATTTATTATACCCGGCCGAATACTCTGATGTGTTTTTATATGGCCCCACATTTACCATATTGGTTGCGCCCTTCGCCCTCCCTTCAGAAGCGGTAGGCTTTTTCCTTTGGCAAATAGTCAATGCGCTTGCCTTTTTGCTGGCGGTACATCTGCTGCCCTTTAACAACCGCATAAAAACAGCCATTCTTTTATTGTGTGTTATTGAGTTTTCGAATACTTCGCACTATATGCAGATCAATGCCCTTATAGCTGCGTTTATCATCATCAGCTTTATGCTGGTAAAAAAAGGCAAGGACGAATGGGCTACCCTTTTCATCATTGCAGGCACTTTAATTAAGTTTTACCCGTTGGTTGGCCTGGCATTCTTTCTTTTCTCCGGTAATAAAATAAAGTTTATGGTAAGCTCAGTGGTATGGGCCGGTATTTTGTTTGCCTTACCTATGCTCATCTCCAGCCCTCATTATATTATTCAATCCTATCATGACTGGTTTCATGAGTTAAACCTTAAAAACTCCATGAATGTAAGTTTAACTGGCAGTATCGATTGGTGTATTATGGGCGTAGCACGTCGTTTAACTCAAAATGCCCGCATCCCTAATACACCCTTTCTAATAGCGGGGGTCATTATTTTCGCAATCCCGTTACTGCGGTTTAAACAATATAATTCGTTGAAATTTCAACTGCAGGTACTATGTTCTGCCTTGCTGATGGTTGTACTGTTCAGCACCGGATCTGAGCACCCTACTTATATTATAGCTACAGCAGGCGCAGTAATTTACATCATGATGCAGGATAAGCCTTTTACTACTTTCCATATTGTTATGCTGGTGTTATTGCTGGTAATCACCGGCCTCAGCCCCAGCGACGCTTTTCCACGGCCTGCCCGCGAATGGATGAGCAACCTGGCCATGAAAGCCTGGCCATGCATTATCATTTGGGTAAAAATTGCTTATGAACTGATCTTTAGGGATTTCCCTACCGATAAGAAGTTTTTATTAAATAAACAAAGAGTATAAAAGCATCTTTATTGATGCTGGTACCGGCTTAGTTTATCATAAAGAGATTTAGGGTCAAATGGTTTTAATATATAATCGTTCATCCCGGCATTATCCATCTCACTCATCTCGCTCCGCTGCATCGACGCTGTTAAAGCAATGATAGGTAACTGCTGAAAATAAAGATCGGGCATGGCCCGTATGATCTGGGTAGCTTCCAGCCCCCCCATTTGTGGCATGTGGATATCCATTAATACCACATTATAATTCCGGTTGTTTTCTATCTTATGGATAGCCTCAACACCATTTTCGGCAAAATCGGCATTAGCACCCCACCTCTTCAGTATCTTGTTGATCAATAACCGGTTTATCTGGTTATCATCAACTACTAAAACATTTATTTTGAGCCCTGCTTCCAAATTGTTGTTATTATTATTTAAATGGATATTTGTTTGCTTAAACGTTATAGTAAACCAAAAAACAGAACCCTTGTTTGGTACATCATTTACATTTAACATCGAAGCATGCAATTCGATTAATCTTTTGGTTAAGCCTGATATTCTGCTTGCCACGATTTAAGGCATATCTTAATGCCTTCGCTAAGATAAATATTTTTTCATCAGCCTATATCACATGAACCTCATACTCACAAAAAACGCCGGCACAGGTATCTATCCTATGCCGGCGTTATATTTTGCTATCTTTTAGGTATTACTTATTCCTCGTTGTTTTCTCTGTACAAGGGATAATCGTGCATCAGCTTGTGAACCTTTTTACGTATTTTTTTGATAGAGGCTTCATTCTCCGGATCGGCAATTACCGCGTCTATCAGTTCAACAATGTGTTCCATTTGCTTCTCTTTCATGCCACGGGTGGTAATAGCCGAAGTACCTACACGTATGCCCGAAGTAACAAATGGCGACTTATCATCATAAGGAACCATATTTTTGTTTACGGTGATATCGGCAGCTACCAAAGCATTTTCGGCGGCTTTACCCGTAATGTTTTTATTACGCAGATCAATCAGCATCAAATGGTTATCTGTACCGCCTGATATAATCTCATAACCACGCTTAACAAAAGCTTCGGCCATAGCGGCGGCATTCTTTTTAACCTGCAGAATGTATTTCATGTAGCCTTCGCTTAAAGCTTCGCCAAAAGCTATGGCTTTCGCGGCGATGATATGCTCCAGCGGGCCACCCTGTGTGCCTGGGAAAACGGCCATATCCAGTAATGACGACATCATCTTTACTTCGCCTTTAGGCGTTTTTATGCCGAATGGATTTTCAAAATCCTTACCTAACAGGATCAGACCGCCACGCGGGCCGCGCAATGTTTTGTGTGTTGTTGTGGTAACAATATGGCAATGTGGCAGCGGATCGGTTAATAATCCCCTGGCAATAAGGCCTGCCGGGTGCGATATATCAGCCAGTACCAAAGCACCTATTTTATCGGCCACTTTACGTATAAATTCGTAATCCCAATCGCGCGAGTAAGCCGAAGCACCGCAGATGATCAGTTTTGGTTTTTCTTTAAGAGCAACTTTTTCCAATTGCTTATAATCAACCAAACCGGTTTCCTTAACCACGCCATAAAAGTGCGGCTCATATAATTTACCAGAAAAGTTAACCGGTGAACCATGGGTCAAGTGGCCACCATGTGACAGATCAAATCCTAATATTTTGTCGCCCGGTTGAAGAACGGCCAACATCACGGCTGCATTAGCCTGAGCGCCAGAATGCGGCTGAACGTTCGCCCACTCGGCATTGAACAGTTGCTTAGCCCTTTCAATAGCGATGGTTTCAATTTCGTCAACAACCTGGCAGCCGCCATAATAACGCTTGCCCGGTAAACCTTCGGCATATTTATTAGTAGCCACAGAACCTGCAGCTTCCATAACCTGACGGCTCACAAAATTCTCAGATGCTATCAGCTCAATACCTTCTTCCTGGCGTTGCTGCTCTTCATCCAATAACTTAAAAATTAATTTGTCTCTTTTCATTATATATAATTAAAACGGCACTGTATTTATAACGGGCGCTAAGTTAGCAAAAAGCCTAAAGCCTAAGGCCAAAAGCTTAAAGCTTTTTTGGATTAATCATTGAACTGCTGAATATTAAATCAGCTAAAAAAGCTCCAGGCCTTTAGCTTTCTGCTTTGAGCTCACCACCTCTCGCCGATATCCAGAAATTATTATATCCTAAACCGATCTGAATATCTATCAGCTCCTGCTGCAGCATTTCTAATACGGCCAAAAAGTTGTAAACAAAATGTACTTTATTTTCTGAATGCCCGGCAATAGCCTTAAAATCAAGCATTTTATTAATCTTGAGCAAATCGGCTACTGCTTTCTTTTGCTTTTCGATAGTGTACGGATATTGAACAACGGTATGTTTTACCTCCTCGCTGCGGTTAAGATAATTGCGCATCAGTCGCTCATGCACCATCATCAGTTTGTATAAACTTAGTTCCGATAGTTCTTCGCCCGGATGGGTAACTTTTTCTACCTGCTCCAGGTCGTGCTTGATATTACCACGCTTTTCCTGTTTAAAACGCTCCTCTTCATATGGGCGTATTTCATCGCACAGCTCCTTGAATTTTTTATATTCAATCAGTTTCCTGATCAGGTTTTCCTTCGTATCGGCTTCGTCGCCGGCATCATCAGCTTCATAGCGTGGTAATAACATCTTTGCCTTGATACGCATCAGCGTAGCCGCCACAAAAATAAATTCGCTGGCCAGCTCCATGTTAAGGCTGGTCATCTGGTGTATATAATTTAAAAAGTCGTCGGCAATACGAGCTATGGGGATATCATGGATATCCAGTTCATCTCTTTCGATAAAGAAAAGCAGCAGATCAAACGGACCTTCAAACTGGGGTAATTTTATAGCAAAGCTGTCGTCGGTCATATATCTGTTGCAAAAATAAGATTTTTTCATAGAACCAAGAGCCAAGAAATCAAGACTCAAGACTTTGAAATCACAAAAGAGTGGGTCTTGACTCTTGACTCTTATTTTCTTGACTCTCTATTTCCCAAACAATAAATACAATTAGATAACCTGTTTTTATAAATAAATTAGCTTACTTTGTAAGTTAAATATTCTAACAAATGTCAATGCAGGTACCAGCCGGGGATTTATTAAAAACAATAAATTATCCATCTGATTTAAAGCGACTTAACGAGACGGAACTTGAACAGGTTTGCCAGGAACTGCGCCAGTATATTATTGATGTGGTATCGGTAAATGGCGGCCACTTTGCTGCCAGTTTAGGTGTTGTTGAGTTAACAGTAGCCCTTCAATACGTACTGAACACCCCCTACGATCAATTAGTTTGGGATGTAGGCCACCAGGCTTACGGCCATAAAATACTTACCGGCCGCCGCGATGAGTTTCATACCAACCGCGTATATAAAGGCCTGAGCGGTTTTCCTAAACGTTCAGAAAGTGAATACGATACCTTTGGTGTGGGGCACTCCTCTACCTCTATTTCGGTAGCGCTGGGTATGGCGGTAGCCTCGCACTATAAAGGCGAGACCGACAGGCAACACGTAGCCGTTATCGGCGATGGCGCCATGACCGCGGGGATGGCCTTTGAGGCGCTTAACCACGCCGGTATCGAAAATTCAAACCTATTGGTGATCCTGAACGACAATAACATGTCGATAGATCCCAATGTGGGCGCGCTGAAGGAATACCTTACAGATATCACCACTTCAAAGCCATATAACCGCTTCAGGGACGATATTGCGCATGTGCTGGCCAAGTTATCAGCCATAGGTCCCGATGCCTTTAAAATAGCGCAGAAGATAGAAAAAAGCATTAAGGGCACGCTGTTAAAACGCAGTAACTTTTTTGAAGCCCTTAAATTCAGATATTTTGGCCCAATTGACGGTCATGATGTAAACCACCTGGTAAAAGTATTGAAAGACCTGCGCGATATACCAGGTCCTAAGCTATTGCATTGCATTACCACCAAAGGTAAAGGCTATGCCCTGGCCGAAAAAGACCAGACCAAGTGGCATGCTCCCGGCTTATTTGATAAGATAACCGGCGAGATCAAAAAAACCAAGTACGATAAACCACAGCCTCCTAAATATCAGGATGTTTTTGGACACAGTATTATTGAGCTGGCCGAGCAAAATCCTAAAATTATGGGTATTACCCCGGCCATGCCTTCGGGGTGCTCGCTTAACCTCATGATGAAAGCCATGCCAACACGCGCTTTTGACGTAGGCATAGCCGAACAGCACGCGGTAACATTTTCGGCAGGATTAGCTACCCAGGGTTTGGTACCATTTTGTAATATCTACTCCAGCTTTATGCAAAGAGCGTATGACCAGGTAGTGCATGACGTGGCCATTCAAAACCTCAATGTAATTTTCTGTTTGGACAGAGCTGGCCTTGTTGGTGCCGATGGGCCAACCCATCATGGCGCTTATGACCTGGCCTTTATGCGCTGCATACCCAACATGACAGTATCGGCCCCGATGAACGAAGAAGAGCTGCGTAATCTCATGTATACTGCTCAACAGGAAAATATGGGTCCGTTTGTGATCAGATATCCACGTGGTAACGGTGTGATGGTTGATTGGCAGCGTCCTTTCAAGGCTATACCGGTTGGTAAGGGCCGTAAAATTTGCGATGGTGACGAGGTAGCTATTCTATCCATAGGCGCCATTGGTAACGAAGTAGTAAAAGCCACAGCGCAATTGAATACCGAAGGTTATTACCCTGCTCATTATGACCTACGCTTTGTAAAACCGCTCGACGAAGCATTGCTTCACGAAGTATTTAAAAAGTTTAGCAAAGTAATTACGGTTGAGGACGGCTGCCTGGAAGGTGGCATGGGAAGCGCGATACTGGAATTTATGGCAGATAACAGCTACCAAACTACACTGGTGAAACGCCTGGGCATACCTGATAAGATCATCGAACACGGTGAACAACCCGAACTTTGGGCCGAATGTGGTTATGATGCACAACATATCATGGCACAGGTAAGAAGCTTAGGCGCCAAGCATAATACGCATACGATAGCATCGTGAATGGCGAGCGGTGAATGGTGAGTGTTTTTTTATTACACCTCAACTAACTATTCACCGCTCACTACTCACCATTAATGGGTTTTATAACTCGCCAGATCATTGTAAATAGCCCGGAATGAGCTGCGGATACCAAAAGTGATCATCCCTGTTTTATCATGAAACTGGCTGTTCTTTTCAGAACGGTAAATTCCGCCTAATTCAAAACGCAGGTTATATTTAGGGTTTAGCAGATAGGCTACCTTCCCTTCAAAATAAACCATATTGGTTGTCAGGCCCTGACCGGTATAATTGCCAAAAGCCCGCGCCGGATCAACATATTGCTGAAAGATATCTTTACCGAAATTCAGATTATCCGTATCCAGGCCATAATGACCATAATCAACCTCACCGGAAAAATCAAATCTTTTGTACGAGTAATTCAACAAACCCACCACTTCCCGGAAGTTTGCCCCCCATGGATGAGCCAAAGGTTCGCCGTTTTCAGAATAATTAACTATAGAGCTTCGTTCTGAGTAGGTGTATGGCTTTACATTATTGGTTTCTAACAGGTAATTCAGCCCGCTTACGTTAAACAGGTTTGCACCTCTAAAACCAAGCTGCCAGCCATATTTATTACGTGAACTGCCATTGCTGGAGAAAAAGTTTTTGGCCTCAAATTCGTCAAGCGCAAACTGACCGTAAGCTGTAATACCATCTGTCAGTTTATATTTACCTGTAAACCCGAGCAAAGCATTATCCGGTGAGCCGTTTGTTGCCTCAAGGGGCCTTAAAAATATCACCGGGTTGATGTAAGTAAAATCAAACCCGCGGGCGTGCCCCAAATCGTCCTTAGCAGGCCATATGATAGCATCAAAAAAGCCTAATGAAAGCCGGTTGCTTACATTCCAGTCCAGGTAATGGAATACACCATATTTTTTACGATCGCCATTATCTACTTTAACAGATAGCGGATCATTGAAATAGGCCCACATCACCATATACTTTACGTTACCAAGAGTAGCGGTTAGTTTCAGGAAGGGATAAGGCGAGGCATAATCAGATAACAGCTCTGAGCGATACCCATCGCCAATAAAAGTTTTATCCCGTCCGCCGGTTATATTCAGATATTTGTTGGGCGTGTAGGATACCAATGCGGTAATGTACGACCAACGGTATTCATTACCATAAATGCCTGCATAAGCCTGTCCGGGAGCTATGCCCACCTGGTTGGTATAAGTGGCCAGGTAATCGGGTAATACAGCCCTGTTTTCATAGGCGCTAACGTTATAGGATAATTTATCACCTACCGTACCACCCACCTGTAAGCCCAATGACCCGAAGTTGGTATTCTTTTTATTGGAAAAATCCCGGCTCAGATTAAAATCGGGTAAAAGATCGGTGTAAAAAGTATAGCCCTTCCCCTTCACATCAATCTGATGCTCGGTAAAGAATTTCCCTTTAAGCCCGTTCAAATTCATCAAAGAATCATAATGATACCTGATCAATGAGTCATCAACAAAAAATGGCTTTATGGAACTATGTACACGGGTTTTAGTAGAATAAACATCCGCATCCAGTTTCTGATAAAACTGATACGAGTAGGGCTGATATACAGATTGTGCCTTTACAATCCCGCTTATTAAAAATAATAGTATAATGCCGGTAAATATTTTCTTCATGCAGAATTGATAAATTTTATTCAAAATAATTAAGCGTTTTAAATCCGCCTTTTTTCAGATAGTCGTCCTTTTTAACCAGGTGCAGGTCTGATAATACCATGTCTGTAACCAGGGCCTGAAGATCATATTTAGGTTTCCAACCCAATTTTTCAAAAGCCTTGGTGGCATCACCTATTAACAGTTCAACCTCCGTTGGTCTAAAATATTTGGCATCAACTTTCACTATGGTTTGCCCAAACTTCAGGACATCCTTATTTAAACCCAGTTCTGTTATTTTTTGCTCATCAATATCAATAATCACGCCACGCTCATGTTCATCCTTGCCGCTAAATTCCACCTCGATGCCTAATTCATTGAAAGCCATTTTTATAAAATCACGCACAGTGGTTGTAACGCCGGTTGCTATTACAAAATCCTCGGCCTTTTCCTGTTGCAGCATCAGCCACATGGCTTCGATATAATCTTTAGCGTGGCCCCAGTCGCGCTGGGCCGAAAGGTTACCCACATACAGGCAATCCTGCAGGCCCAAGGCAATTTTTGCCGCGGCACGGGTAATTTTACGGGTAACAAAAGTTTCGCCCCGGATAGGGCTTTCATGATTAAACAGGATGCCGTTACAGGCATACATGTTATAGGCTTCACGATAATTTACGATGATCCAGTAACCGTATAGCTTGGCGACCGCATATGGCGACCGCGGGTAAAATGGCGTAGTTTCACTTTGAGGAACCGCCTGTACCAATCCATAAAGCTCAGACGTGGACGCCTGGTATATCCGTGTTTTTTGTGTAAGCCCCAATAGCCGTACGGCTTCCAGGATACGCAGGGTACCAATACCATCGGCGTTAGCAGTGTATTCAGGCGTATCAAAACTTACCTTTACATGGCTCTGAGCGGCCAGATTATATATTTCATCGGGCTGCACTTCCTGTACCAGCCTGATGAGGTTGGTGGAGTCGGTCAGGTCGCCGTAATGGAGTTTAAACTTCACATTGGGCTCGTGCGGGTCATGATAAAGATGATCAATACGGTCGGTATTAAATAATGACGACCGCCGTTTAACACCATGTACAGTATAGCCCTTTTTCAATAAGAATTCAGCCAGGTACGCTCCGTCCTGCCCGGTTATTCCCGTTATTAAAGCTGTTTTCATTTGGTGTTTATTGGATATAGATTTATAAGTTACAATATTATCCAAAAACAATGAGAATTAAGAGAAAAAGAATCGAGAACCAAGAGCCAAGAGTTGAGACGAATAATTACTTTTGATTTTATCTTTAATTATTAAACCAAAAGTCTGTTCTGATTCTTGATTCTAATAATCCTGACTCTTATATACCCGATACTTCATTTTCCAGTTCCTGGTACCATTCTTTTCCGTATTTACGGATCAGGGGATCTTTCAAGAATTCGTGTACACGTACTTTAAGTTCATCGCCGAATGAACATGCAGGGCTGCAAATGTTCCAGCGATCATAATTCAGTACATCAAATTCGGGATATGCTGTAATGCGGATAGGATATAAATGACACGAGATAGGTTTTTTCCAGCTAACGGCACCTTCTTCATAAGCTTTCTCGATACCACATTTGGTGATGCCATTTTCCCATATTACATATGCGCATTCTCTATTTACATCAACACAAGGTGTGGTATAGTCGCCTTCAAAATCTTTTACATAAGTGCCTACCTTTTCAATAGTTCTGATCCCCTTTTCGGTAAGGTAGGGTTTTACTTTAGGATATATCTCTTTTAAAATATCAAGCTCATCGGCATTTAACGGCGCTCCCGAATCACCTTCAAGGCAACAGGCGCCTTTGCATTTGTTAAGGTTACAAACAAAATTCTCCTTCACCACGTCCTCATGTACCAATACATTACCAACCTCAATCATATTCTTCTATTTACTTTTTATAGGGTTTAACGGATACTTTAAACCACTTGCCGCCTGCAAATCCATGGTTACACTGCCCAGTATAACTTCCACATGCGCTTTTACGGGTATCCTGTTGCCATCATTTGTTATCCAAAGGTACAACTTACTATCCTTTCTGAAAATACGGCCAGGAATGATTGTCGGATTAAATTTAAGACAGTTAAACTTTCCCATCGAACAACTCACCACCTCGGTACCCACATAGGTGATACCCATGGAGTGAAAACCATCTTCCAGAAAATACTGCAGCTCAAACTTCTCCCCCACTTTCATTTTGGAAACATCAATAGTGCGGGCAAAATAATAGGCCGATACAAAATCAAATGTTTGTCCTTTAAACGCAAATACCCCTTTATCGGCCGTTACCTTATTATCTTTATGATCAAAGGTTACATTATCGGTATGTTTCCATTTGCCCTCACGCCGGTTCTCGGTATAAAAATAAGGCATCAGGGTATTTTGATCAACATATGACTCGTACTTATTACGAACCTTGTAAAAAAAGTCAAAAGAGCCCGCTGTTTTACCCTCAGCAATTAAATGAAAGGCAGGGCCATCAAGCTTTTTATCACTGGCCTCTACCCTGATATCGGCTTCGGCAGCGGTAAATACGCCGTACTTCATCTTATAGCTCAGCTTTTCGCCTACCTTAAAAACCGGTTCGCTGATTTTTGTCAGTTCTTGAGAAAAAACATGGCTACTCAACAAAAGGAGTAAGCAGGTATAAAAAAGGGATTTCTTCATTAGCACTAATTGCTTTTTATATCATCCACGACAAATAGCGGACCGAAGATATGACAAAGCTTTACTATTAATGGTTTAATCGCTTTTTTATTGTGCTGGAGGAAAAGTATCAAGTAGCTAGTATCAAGTATCAAGACTTAAAAAAAGGTTTTTTACTGACCTCAAAAAATCTTGATACTTGATACTAACTACTTGAAACTAAAAATTTAATCTTTTCGCTTATAAATAGGTACAGTTGAGCAGGGCTCGCCAAACATGAGGCTTTTTACTATGGGAGTTAATTTTTTAGTTAGTTCCACATAGGCAGAAACCGGCACTTCGGTATCGCCGCAGCCTTTTAATACAATACGCTGATCACGATACTGCTCAAAATCGGCTTTGGCTATTTCTTTTTCAAACAATACGGTTTCCAGAACAGCCGCGTCGCCAAAAACGATCTCCCTTGCGTACGGGGCCATGCGGTTAGCTAACAGCATATATGCCCATGCAGGTACAATGGCATCGGCAGTACAGGTGATACCCACATTTTTGCCGGTATATTGTGTCCAGTCGTGCTCTTTGATAAATTCCCTGAAATCTTTTTCGCGCAGCATCAAACCGTGGAACAGGTTATCTTTAATATCATAAATAACACGCTCGCCGTCGGGATAAAAAGCAGCGGGATCCAAAGTAACCAGGCCACTCTGCGCTACTTTATTCACTATATTTTCCTGTATATCCATGATGCAATTATTGATTAGTGATTTTTGTTCATTTGTTCACTGGTTCATTAGTTCATTGGTACAGGATGGATAAGCTTGCAAAAGCACTTTGCTAAGACTAATGAACCGATGAACAAGTGAACCAAGCAAAAAAAATCCGGGAACAGCACTGTGGCTGATCCCGGATACAAAATTACTTTAAAATTCTATTATAACAGTTTAGCCCTGTTATCTTTTACAATTGCATTATCTTTTAGTGCATCCAGTACCTGGCCTGCCGCACGTTGCATTAGCGCCTGGGCTACTTGTTGTTTTTCTCTTACATTATTGGTAAGTGCCGGAGGGTTGGTGAAACTATCTACAACGTATACGTAAACACCTTGCTGTCCGTTAATTGGTTTAGAGAGCGTGTTTAATTTTGAACCAAAAATAGAACCGATCACTTTATACTCTAATGACGCGCCCGGGATGATTGGGTTTGCAAAAACTACGTTTTGAACAGGCACAACCTTAACACCTGCTTTTTGAGCAGCCTGGTCGATGGTGGTAGCGCCCTGGAATTTAGCAGCCAGTTCTTTAGCTTTTACTTCATTACGTACGGCTGGTTCTATTTGCTTCTTAACAGCCTCTAAAGATAGGATACCCTTAGGTTTAATTTCGGTTAGGCGGGTAACGATGTACTGATCACCTATAGTAAACACCTTATCAGTGATATCGCCTTTTTCGGCTTTGTATGCCCATCTTACTACTTCACGTGCATTATCCAGGCCTGGTAAGCTTGCGGCAACACCTGTAAAGTCTTCAGCTACGCTTTTCTTTAAGCCCTCTTTTTTCACTTCTGCATCAAAGTTGTCTTTGGTAAGGTTACCTAAAAATTGTTGCGCGTGGCTATAGGCTACTGTTTGCGTTTTGCTGCTTGCGGTTATTGGTTTATCAACAATGGCTACTTTTACCACTTTTACAGATCCTTTCTGATCTTCAATCTGGATCAGGTGAACACCAAATTGTGAGGTAACCACAACCAGATCGCCTTTGCCTGCTTTAAACGCGGCATTGGTATACTCCGGAGTGATCTGGCCACCGCCGCCCATATTACCATTAACATCAAATGCCGGTATCTCGCCGCCTTTTACTGCGCTGCCTTTATCAGTTGAAAAAGTTGAAGCCAGTTCTGTGAATGATTTACCACCCTGGATCAGTTTCTTGATAGAATCTGCTTTAGCGATAGCCTTTTCAACACCCCCTTCGGCAGCAGGGTTAATTAATATATGACGGGTTCTTACTGAATCAAAAGTTGTTTTCTCGTCGGTTAACTTAGCCAGTTTGTAGCTGCCGTTTGATATGTAAGGACCATATACAAAACCTTTGGCCGCGTTAAACATCACGGTATCCAGTTTAGGCTCTAAGCCACCTTTTTTCTGGAAGCTCACAGGCGTTTTTGTTTCAGAGTTGATCTGTACAAAAAGCGAATCGTTGGTGCTGGTCTTAAAAGCATCGGCCAATTTATCAACCTGCGCCTTTACAGCAGCACTATCTTCTTTTGAAGGTGACGCGTTAAAGCTTACATATTCAAATGAACGTACATCTTGTTGGTTTTTGAATTCACCTTTATGCGCGTTATAGTAGGTGTTATAGTCGTCGTCTGTTAAAGTAACTTTAGCATCTGGGATAGAGGCATAATCCAATGTGGCATACTTAAAGTTTACCAGTTTGTTTTTAGCTTCATAATCGTCTTTAGCATCCAGCGAGTTTACATACAGGCCATTAGTAACCAAAGCCATGTATTTGGTAGCTTTCTTAGCTTCGATCAATTGGGTCAAGAAATCTGCCCAGGCTTGTTTTTGGTTTGGATCGGCTTTAGCCGATTGCAGGTAACTCAGGAACTGGTTTAACTTATTACGGTCAAACTGGCCGGTTTGCGGATCAGAGAACTGACGCGCTATCTGCTGATCGGGCGTATTGCCATTAACCATAGATGTACTTTCGTCGGAACCTACTACAATGCCCAATTTTTCAACTTCTTTGTTCATCAGTATCTGGCTCAGGTACTGATTCCAGGTAGTTTCCTGTATATAGCTGGTAATCTGCGGAGAGATAGCTTGCCCAGCCTGTTTAAACTGAGCGGTATTTTGCTCCAGTTTTTTATTAAATTCATCGTAAGGCACTTTTTCGCCGTTCACCACAGCTAATTCGTTATTATCGTCTCTGAAAAAAGAGCCGCCTGACCTTACCACCTCGCTTACAATAAAAGCAAGGAGCGCTAGACCAATAAGGATGGCAACAATTTTCCCCATCCGGTCGCGCAAATAACCCATTATACCCATATACTTTTTATAATTATTTCTTTATAATAATTTATTCTTTAAACAAAATGAAACTATCATACGTTAATCTATTTTCCACAAGGCCAACTCATAACGGTTTCTATTGCTCAAAAGAGGGCGCAAGATACAATTTTTAGTAAAATTCTATAACACAAAATAATTCAAAAGTAAAAAGTTAAAATTCAAACCTAAAAAGCTTTGTTTTGGGAAGTTTTTTGACTTTTGACTTTTGAATTATTCTGCTACTGCGCCGCGTTTTCGTCTACATGAAACACACCCTTGCTGTGGCTAAGTACCGGATGTAAAAAGGTGTCATCGCTTTCAAAGTTATCCCCGTTCATCACATTGCCGCTTTTCATGTAAACCTGCACAATTTTGTGGGAGTATACTTTTTTAGTGGCCGAATTCCAAAACAGCTCATCCGATTTGTAAACATCGCCCTGAGCATTGGTAGCCACTACATTTTTCCGGAACTCATACAGCTTATCGCCCGCGTGTAATATGCCGGTATCGGCAATAATGGTACCATCCTCCTTTTGGGTCAGCTTATCATAATGAATGATCTTGATCCCCTTAGGTGCTACTTTATAAGCTGTTTTGGGAGTTTCGGGATTGTATTGTAATATTAAAGGAGCAGTGAGGTGTATGGTCACTTTAGCCGAGTCGCTCATGATAAGATCGACACCCGTAGTAGGTTCCACAATAGTGCCAACCTCGTTTGATGCAATCTCTTTAACCTTGTTAAGGTCATTTACACAGGACGACAGGAAAAGTGCAATGAGTATCAAATAGCTTTTTTTTAGTATCAAGTAACCAGTATCAGGTATCAAGATTCTTTGTGAACTAAAAATGCGCTTTTTAAAAGTCATGATACTTGATACTAGCTACTTGACACAAACTTATTACTAAGATTAATCAAATTTATATTTCTGGAACCATTTATCATTCAGGGTAAAGCCCAAATGGATATTGACATAGTTTTCACGCACCAGGCCATTTACCAATGAACCTCTTCTGCCCACTTCGGCAGAAAGGTTGATCTTGTAAAAGCTACCGTTGTTTGGTCGCAGAGGCATACCTATACCCGCAGTTAGGGCGTATCTTTTGATCCTGGTATTGTTAACCACCATATAGGTTTCATCATATATGGCACCTAAACGGTAATCAACTGAAGCCAGATAGTTACGTATGGTGGCTATGTTTGGCGTATACTGGCCACCGATGTTAAACGTACGGCTATCCTGTAAGCCCTGATTTACACCGCCTATGGAAAGTTGAGACCATTTGCTCATGGTGTAATCGGCTCCTACAAGGAACTTGCCATCGCTTTGAAACGATATACCGAAACGGTTAGTTAGCGGCAATTTTATTTTTGTTTTAGAACTCTGCTTGTTGATCACGCTATCCAGCGGAATATCTTCGTTACCACTGGCATCGTTAAAATACTGGCTTACAATAAAGCTACTGGTAGAATTGAGCTTGGAGTTTAATGAGCCAGAATATCCGAACGTAAGGTGCTTGCTATCAGAAAAGTCAACGGAGTATTGAACACCATAATCATAATTTAACCCGGCTATGGAATTACTCGATTCAATTTTTGAATTTATTGTACCCGGAAGCGGTACTATTGTTCCGTTAATGTTGGAATTTATTTCTGTAGTGCTGATATCTTTCAAGGTACCAAAAATGTACGATACGTTGGCACCGATCAATAAGTGCTTACCTATGCCAAAGCCATAACCCAAATATGCTTTGGATAAACCGCCATCGCCACTGTAGGTATAATTGGTGAGGTTAGTATCGGCAGGTATAGCGCCGTTTCCTTTAACGGTAGTTTTATAGTTATAACCGCGCTCGCTGTAGGGCACCAAACCAAAGCTCAGAGCCGAGCGTTTGGTTACCGGTATAGCAAAAGCCACGTGACTTAATCTGAAATTACTATTTTTTTGACTGGCCGATCCTGTTTGGCTTAAAGTTAAAAAGTTGCTGTATATACCTATATCAATAGTAGTAAGGTTTATGGCGCCATACGAAGCCGGGTTTACTATATTGATATTGTTAAACATACTTATCCTGTTAGTAGCCACACCAATACCGCCCATGCCTATATTCTGGGGCATTAACTGCGGATCGATATCGCCTATACCATACCTGGAGTATGGAGAGCTGGTGGTAGCCGTTGATTGTGCAAATGCTGCAAATGAACTAACAGCTAATAAAAGTGTTATAAAAAACCTGGTATATTTAATCATTATGCTTTTGTATAGCTGCGTTTAATCCTTTTAAAACCAAATAAGGTTCAATTTTAATATAGGGGGCAAAGATGCTATTTTTCAATAGAGTATCAAAAAAAATACTGTCGCCCCCACTTAGCACAATATTTAGTTGGGGGTTATTGGCCTTATAGCTTTCAATAAATCCCAATAGCTCATATTTTATCCCGTTTTGCACACCTGAGCGTATTGCTGTTTCGGTGCTGCCGCCATAAGTTGCATTAAAAGCGGCATCGGTACTGATCAATGGCAAACCGGCTGTATAATAATTTAAAGCCTTATAACGCATATTTAGCCCCGGCGATATACTGCCACCAAAATAATTTCCGGCAGCATCTACATAATCATAGGTTATAGCGGTTCCGCCGGTAATTACCAAGCTGTTGAGGGCCGGATAGGTATGGCTTGCTCCTATAACAGCTGCTAAACGATCGGTACCAAGCGTTTCAGGGGTTAAATAATGGTTCTGTATACCGCTGTTTATTAACGCGTTGAAATAGGTTACCGGCATTTTTGCCTCTAAACCGGTTTGCCATGGCTCAACGTGTTTTTTTACAGATGATACTATAGCCCTGTGTATCTGGTAATTATTCAAAAAGTTATCCAGCGTAGCAGGATCAACCGTTTCAAACTGCATTACTGCTAACAGCTCATTCAGCTTAAAAACCGCGATCTTTGTATATGTATTACCAATATCGATAACCAAATTGGTCATCAGGCCTTAATTAACGATAATATAGATTCAAAAATAGCCAGTCCATCTTCGTTGGCCAGCAAACTGTCGGCAGCACGTTCAGGGTGTGGCATTAATCCAAATACATTCCTGTTGGCGTTGCAAATACCGGCGATGTTTTCCAATGATCCGTTAGGATTGGCATCGGGCACAATGTTACCGGCCTCATCGCAATACCTAAACAATACCTGATCGTTATCATTCAGCGCTTTCACTACATCGGCACTGGCAAAATAATTACCCTCGCCATGAGCGATAGGTATTTTATAAGCCTGATCCTGTACCAGCTGCGCGGTAAGCAATGACTGGGTTGTTTGCGGTTTTAAATAGATGTTACGGCAAATAAACTTGCGGTTTTCATTGTGTAATAAAGCGCCATCAAGCAGGCCGGCTTCGGTCAATATCTGGAAACCGTTGCAAATACCCATTACATAGCCACCTTTTGCAGCAAACTGTATAACCTCCTGCATGATAGGTGAAAAACGGGATATCGCGCCGGAACGAAGATAATCGCCAAAAGAAAAACCGCCTGGTAAAACAACAAAGTCAACACCTTGCAGATCATGGTCTTTATGCCACAACCTAACCACCTGCTGACCCATTATTTTTTCTAATACATATATGATGTCTTCATCACAATTAGACCCGGGAAATATAACTACTCCAAACTTCATGGTACAAAACTAATATAACCGTTGAAATTTGAACGAATGTAAAAGTTAAAATTTGTTAAACTAAGCCCAAATGATGATCAAATTGAAACCAGATGAGGCTGATTAACAGCAATAAGAACAGGCTTTCATAAAACCACCTGCGTGTGGAATACAAGAAATAGTAGGCAAAAAACACAGCAACAGGAGCCACACACAATAAAAAGTGATTCAAATGGAAAGCCGCGTTTACATAAAAAGAAAAGGCAGTAATCAGAAAAATAATGAATAACAACTGAAAAGACCTACGCGTTTGCACGTAACTTTTAAAGAAATTTTGCCGCAATTTAAAAAAGCAAAGCACCAGGATCAGGATCACCGGGATGAGCAACAAGTAATTATAGGAGTTAATGCTGATATGATCGGGAAACTTGGAACCCAGAGGCAGCCAGATATTGCCAAACTTTTTAATACGATCATTCAGATAATAAAAAACAGCCAGAAAGAAAAATACCGTTGCGTAGCCTAATATCCCAGCTACCCACTCGCGCCAATTGAAGGGTTTAAATAATACCAGCGCTATCCAGATAGATAAAAACAAGTAAATGAACGGGAAATAGATGAGCGATCCCAGGGCTACAATCATCCCCAGATCATACACGGTAGACTTGGCATCCTCGCCTTTGTACAGGCTGAATAGCTTAAACAGCATCCAAATCAGCAGAAAATTACAGATCAGCGGGGCGCTCAGTATCAGGAAAGGGGCAAACAGGCCCGAAAGGGTAACATACATTAATGCGGGCAAAAATGTAGGCTTGCCCAGTAAATTATGGAAGTTGATGAGGTAATTTAATAGCAGTGCCTGCATAAAAACCAGTACCGCCGCCAAAAAAATATTTAACACCGGCGACAGCGCGTATTCATACGCTACCGGTACCAAAAGGCGCGCAAAGGGTTCTACAAAAATAAACTCCAGCTTATCCGGAACATGAAATAAATAACCCACCCGCGTTAAAAACAATATGATAACCAGCCATAAGGCGTTGAACGGATTAAAGGTTCTGAAAAGATTGATCATATGGGGTGAAATTCAAAGCGCTAAATTCTAAATTCTAAACGCTAAATTCTAATTCTACATCAGAATTTTTAGACTTTAAGATTTGGGGATTATGAGACTATGGGATTTTTGTCCTTTTCAAATATCTTTCTTCCTTGCTCCCAAATCCCATAGTCCAAAAGTCCTATAGTCCACAAATCTATTTCCTCGCGTATCGCTTCACCAGGTCATCGACAATCTGGGCGGTCTCATTCGGGAAATCGACGATAATTTTTTTATCGTCCCGGATCCAGTTATTCAGATGACCAGTAAAGTTCTCATTGATCTCGCTAACCACCGGCACACCCAGTTTTGATGCCGACAGGGCATTGCATTGCTGCTCGTACTGCCCTTTCATCGGTATCATCAACACTTTCTTTTTCAGGAACAGCGCCTCGGCCGGACCCTCAAAACCTCCGCCGGTAAGCAGACCTTCGCAATTGGCCAGGCTTTTATTAAAGGCTTCGTTATTTACCGGGAAGATCTCCACATTGCCAGAGCGGTAGGGCGTTTTTTGCCGTTTCGAAAATATCTGCCATTGAGCTTCGGTCTGGCTCAGATATTTCAGCAGGGTTTTATCGTCATAAGCTGGCAAATAAACGGTATAATGCCCCAGGTTGGCGGTTTCCATTTCGCGGATCTCGCTCCTGATCACCGGGGTATGGATAAAATCATCATATCGCTCAAAGTGAAAGCCTACATGGTGCGTGGTGGGCGAATAATATTTAAACAACCACTCGGCATAATTCCATTTTTTGGGCCGGGGTGTTTTGGGCGAAACAAAGGAACACTGGTGACTTAATGACACCGACGGCACTTTTTGCAGGCGGCATGCCCAGGCACTCACGGGTTCAAAATCATTTATGATCAAATCGTACTGATCCAGTGGCAAGCTGTGCATATCGCGCCAAAGCTGTGGCAGGTTCATGATCTTAAAGGTCGCCCAATTATCAACACCTCCTTTTTTTCCAAATACAAAGCTAAAACCGTGAAAACGATATTTAAGGGGCTGCGATAAGGAAACCTCGGCTTCGGTACCGCTTATAAGCAGGTCAACCTCGCCATATTGCTGTAGTAAAGGCACAATTTCGCGGGCCCGGCTAATATGCCCGTTACCGGTTCCCTGTATGCCAAAAAGTATCTTCATTTGTAGTAAGCGCGTTTTAACCTTAACTGAGATGGCAAATACTCCATTTCTGTTACAGCTTCAAACATCATATTTTTATAACGGGGGGTAATTTAGTGATTAGTATCAAGTAGTGAGTATCAAGTATCAAGATTTAGCAATTTTTAATGTCAAATATCAAGATCGTATGTTTAACATTGATAATAAAGCTTATCATGGGTTTAAAAGCAAGGTCTTGATACTTGATACTAACTACTTGATACTAAAATCTAAAAGCTCAGTGCGGTTCCTGTTTAAAACGTTCCAGTAAGCTTTTTACATCCAGTTTGGCGTCAAGGTCTTCGGCATCGGTTTTATCATCATCTTCCACCTCGGTTTTAAAGTCGTCGGGGTTATACTTAAATATTTTCCAATCGCCGTTATAATACTCCAGCGAGGTCAGGCTCTCTACCCAATCGCCCGAGTTGAGGTAAAGTACCGAACCAGTTTTATCAGTATTTTCAATAGTCCTGATCTCGGCATGGTGAATATGCCCGCAAATAACATATTGGTAGTTTTTATCCACAGCCAGGTCGGCCGCGGTTTGTTCAAACTGGTTGATAAATTTTACAGCCTCTTTAAAACTAGCCTTTACTTTTTGCGAAAAGCTCATTTTTTGACGCCCCAAAGCGGTTAAAAACCAATTCACAAAGCTATTGATCAGGATAAGACTATCATACCCTACTGCACCCAGTTTGGCCAGCCATTTGGAGTGCTGCATGGTTACGTCGAATATATCGCCATGAAATATCCAGGCTTTTTTACCATCGATATTGAGTACGATCTTGTTCAGCAGTTGGAACGATCCCAGGTTAAAATCGGTGAATTTACGCAGCATTTCGTCGTGATTACCGGTAAGGTAATGAACGGGGATGCCATCGGTAACAAACTTGAGTATGCGGCGTACCACTTTCATGTGGGCCTCGGGCCAGTACGATTTGCTAAACTGCCATATATCAATAATATCGCCGTTAAGGATAAGCATTTTAGGCTTGATGCTTTTTAAATACTTTAGTAATTCTTTGGCATGACAACCGTATGTACCCAGATGCACGTCAGATATTACTACGATATCAACTTCGCGTTTTGACATTAAAATAGAGGGGTTAATTGCTCATCCGGCAGGTGCTGCCGGTTAATATTTATAATTGAATTGATTAACAAACGATTACTCGTCGTCTTCGTCTTCATTAACATTCAGTTCATAAGGGCTGATATAAAAGGCCCCCACCAGGAGCAATAAGCTTATAACAACCAGATACGCATACTCAAAATTCATCATATAATGATTTTAGCAAATGTCGGTAAACCAAATTATCTTACTGTTAAGACTCTGTTAAATGTAAAAGGTTTCACGTGAGGGTGAAATTTATTTTTTGGGGCCTCATCCGTGTATAAACTCACCCCGACATCGCTGCGCTCGTCACCCCTCTCTCCGCTTCGCGCATAGAGGGATTTTTCGTTTCTTTTTTCTTGACCCTCTTTCCGCCGCAGGCGAAGAGAGGGTGGTCCAGCGAAGCGTAGACCGGGTGAGCCGGCTCTTCAACATGGTTTTACACCTGTTATTAGGTGAGGCTAGCCACTTTCCTTTTGATCTGATCCAACTGTTTTAAATGGTGCAGTAAATGTATCCGGGTAAATTTGATCCATTGTTTGGCGTTGAGCATGCCTAAACGCGGATGCCCGTAACGTACATCGGGCGAGGCTTTTGCAATGATGGGGGCAATATCCTCTATCCGTTTTCGGCATTTGATGATCAGGTTGCGGGCATCCTCTTTGCTGATCTTTTCTACGTTCATAATATCCAGCATTTTGATCTTTACGGGTGGAAAACATCCAAAAAGCAACACAAAATGCCCCTGTAAACTCAGGCCTTTTTTAGTAGGCGGGCAATTACTGTGGGCGCAACGTTCAATAGCTATTGATGAGCGAAGGGTTGACTGCATTACGTGGCTGTACACCTCGGCCGAGGACCAGCCACCACCTGCCGGCGTTTCGGCAAACAATTCATCGGGGATGGTATCCAGCCGTTCGCGGTAATTATCCAGCGCAGTTTCAATGGTTCTAAGCTCCTTGGCAATGCTCATAACAATAAAGTTAGCTCTTTTAAATAATAAATAATGCAGAAAGCTGTCCACTCAAAACAAAAACCACGTGTCATTTCGACGAGCAGAGGGTGGATTGAGCAATGGGGCGAGGAGAAATCTTCTGCGGTATGCCGTTATTTCTCCTCATGCCTTTCTACCCCCTGCGGCTCATATTCGTCGAAATGACACCATTTATAACTATTTTATAAAAGAGTAATCAGTTCTTTTAAATGAGTAATTTGCACAGGCACATCATCGGGTTTGGGAGCGCTGAAAGGATTAAAGAAGATGGCATCCATGCCATAATTCAAAGCCCCGTAAACATCGGCTTCCAAACTGTCGCCTATCATCACGCTCTCCTGCCTGCTGGTACCCGCCAGGTTAACGGCGTATTCAAATATGGCCTTATCGGGTTTATTAACACCCACATCTTCGGATACAATGATATGTTGAAAATATTGCCCCAGGTTGGTACCGGCTATCTTTAGCTTTTGCGATTCTTTAAATCCATTGGAGATGAGGTGCAGCGTGTATTTACCCTGCAGATACCGCAACGTTTCATGCGCGTGCGGGAACAGGTTGGTTTTGGTAGGACAAAGCCGTACATACGCGTCTTCAAAATCGGCGGGGATCAGGTCGGGGTGCAGGCCAAGCTGGATGAATGTTCTTTTAAACCGGGCTTCGCGCAGCTCATCCCTGGTGATGGCACCTACGTGGTATTGCGCCCAAAGCTCGTGGTTATTACGGGTATACGTTTCGATGAACAGATCGGCCGATGATAAGCCTATCTCCTGTAAACGATGCAGTATAAAAAGTTCATTCAGGGTTTCTTCGGCGTTTTTATCAAAATCCCAGATGGTATGGTCGAGGTCAAAGAAGATGTGTTTGTATTTTATTTCGGAATTGGAATGTTCGATTTCGGATTTCATGAATTAGCTATTCTATTTCGCATTTTGGGATTGATTTCTAAATTTAAATAAATCTAAAATTCATTATATTTAGTGAACTTTAGAAATCTTTATCACAAACAAACTGAGAATACATATGAATAAACAGGAAAAAATCATTTCCTCTTCATTCGCAACAGACGAAAAAATAATAGAACTTTTTAGTATATGTTCTTCAGTAATAAATACACGTTTAAAAAAACCAGTTAATTTTATTTGTATTCTATCCGATGAAGAAGAATTGAAAATCAATATTGAGAAAACTCCTTATGTATCTGAATTTTTTGATCATTTTACTATTAAGATAACACGAGATATTATAAAGTATATCTGTGATTTGTTTTATATCGTGTTATCAGACAATTCAATATTCCCTGGCGTAGGTAAAAGCCAACATATCATTAATATTCCCACGTTACATGTACCATCCTGGCAAATTTTAGATTTGGCTATGCAAAACGTCGAGCTTCCATTTTTCGATGATGAGAGAAGAAGACTTCATAAATATTTATTTTCAATCGCAACTGAATTTATTATGTTTCATGAAGCGGTACATGTTTTAAATGGACACGTGAGCTACTTGTATGATAGGGAAAAACGTATTGTGGCAGAACAACAAGTGCAGCCCTTTACACCGTTAGATTGTCAAACTCTCGAATATGATGCAGACTGCGTGGCAACCGCTATGTTTGCACATTACCTTTTAAAAAATAATGAAACCTCCAAAAAAATGAGAGAGCAGCAAATGTGTCTGTATTATTTCATTTTTGCGATTTCTATCGTTTTGGTCGGAATGCCAGGGCAGTTATTGGAAACAATTGATAATTTATCCAACAAAAAACATCTAAGCAGTTCTTTTAGAGTACACTTCTTTTGGGTAACAATGGAAAATATTTCACGTTTTGCAGACCCTCTTTTTGAAACTACAGATTTAAAAAAACTTATAAATGATTTATTAAATAATTTTATAAAATTGGAAGGAAATAAGATATTTCCTATGGGGATACTAGACGAACTTAGCAATATAAATGACGAACATATAAAAGCTCATAGAAATGAAATCATTCAGAACTGGTTTGACAAATGGTTTTATAATTTACAACCATTCGCATACATCAAGCTCGTAAAATAATAAGAATCTTAGAAAGATTTAGCCTGTGTTCGGTATTATCGTAATAAGCGGAACTATTCCCTTCCTAAATCCGAAACGGCGGAGCCTTCTTTAACACATTTAAAAACAAACGATAGTTAAAAATCGAACATCTCAAATCCGAAATCAATTATGCTTTCTCCCCAAAAGCCAAATCCCCGGCATCGCCCAGGCCGGGGACGATGTAGGCTTTGCTGGTCATTTCATCATCAACGGCGCATAACCATAATTTGGCTTTGGGCAGGTTGGCCCTTACATGCGCTACGCCTTCGGTGCTGGCAATCACTGCGGCTATATGCAGCTCTTTTATTTTATACTGGGCCATCAGTTCCTTGCATACCACCACGATGCTTTGTCCGGTGGCCAGCATGGTATCGCAGAGGATAAATATTTTACCATCGAGGTTTGGGGTGGAGATATGATCAACCTGGATCACAAAATCGCCGGTACGTTTTACCTTGCGATACGCTGTAATAAAAGCCGACGCCGATTGATCAAAATAATTTATAAAACCCTGGTGAAAGGGCAAACCGGCACGCAGAATAGTCCCCAGCACCGGCTGATCAACAGGTACGCCCACCGTGGCCGTCCCCAATGAGGTCTGCACTTCCTTAGCTTCATAAGAGAGTGTTTTACTGAGCTCATATGCCAGTATCTGGCCCAGTTTTTCCTGGTTATACCTAAAGCGCGCTTTATCCTGCTGTATGCCGGCATCACGCAGTTCGGCCAAAAATTGGTTGGCAATGGTGTTGGTTTTATTGAGGATAAAGATCATGCTTTTATATTAGAGTCAGGAATCAAGAGCCAAGAATCAAGATTTTTTTAATAACGTAAATATAAGTTTTAAGTTTTAGATGTCGTGATACTCGATACTAACTACTTGATACTAAAAATTTACAATTCGATTATGAATATATGTAGTTAACTACGTAGTTTTACATATAAATTTATTGTTATGAATACACTTAGCACCATTACCCCATTAAATAATGATCATTGCGAACAGATCATTGATATTATCCTGCCTATACAGCAAATTGAATTTAACGTACCCGTTACGCTGAATGATCAGCCCGACCTGTTGGATATCGAAAAAAACTATCATCAAACCGGCGGCGGTTTCTGGGGAGCCAAACACCAGGAGCAACTGGTAGGTACTATCGGGCTCATCGCGTTCGACAAGCATGCAGGCGCCATCCGTAAAATGTTTGTACGTAAAGAATACCGGGGCAAGGAACTGGGTTTAGCCCAATCGTTACTGGATACCCTGATTGATTATTGCCGCCAAAACCAGATCAATGATATTTACCTGGGTACTGTTGAGGTACTCAAAGCAGCTCACCGCTTTTATGAACGCAATGGTTTTACCAGGCTGCCCAAAACAGATCTGCCTAAAGCATTTCCGGTAATGAGCGCCGATACTGTTTTTTATCAGTTACATTTGACAAACTAAGCACAGGTTTATACATGAATGTGATAGATGAATTGGGCATTTTAGCCATTGCTACAAGACTGCAGCGCCTTAGCGACCAATTGCGTAAGGACGGGGTGCTGATATATAAAGCCAACGGGATTGATTTTGAACCCAAATGGTTCCCGGTGATCTATACCCTGCACCTGCGATCGGTTTTAAGCGTGGTGGAAATCGCCAACGAAATTGGCTACACCCACCCTTCTACCATTAGCTTGTTGAAGGAACTGGAAAAAGTAAAACTGATCCGTTCCAAAAAAGACAAGACCGATGAAAGGAAACGCCTCATCCAGCTCACCTCAAAAGGGCAGGAACTGATTGAGCACATGAAACCCGTTTGGGATGTAATGATAGCCGCCTTAACAGAGCTCACTGCCACGCAAAACAACCTGCTGCTGGCCATAGCCGAAGTGGAAGAGCAAATGAAACGCCTGAGCATGTTTGAACGGGCAAAGCGGATTGGTAGGTTGACGAATTAATTTGAATAAAATATCTACTGGCGTTATTGCGAGGCACTAAGCAGAAGCCTCACCCAACCCTCTCCAAAGGAGAGGGCTTTAAAATACTTTTTTGAAGTCTCCCCTTTTGGGGGAGATTATTACATGAGGGCTCCGCCGTTTAGAGGGGGCTTCTGCTTCGTTCCTCGCAATGACACCTTTTTTTATTGCCATATTTTTCGTATCTTTAATAATACTACAGGCCAGCCCTGCTTACTTTGAAAATTGTAAGCAGGGCTGTTTGGTTAAAGAGATAAAACGCTCTAAAAATCGCTCGTTTTTACTACAGTTATTTGACAATCAGAAAATTAATACTTTTTAAACTTTTCAAAACCCATCAAAAATTTGTTAAAAAGTGTTAAAATCGATGGTTTTGAATAAATTTTCAAGCATTTTAGACCCATTTCACTATCATTTTGAGCAGAAAATTGTTAAAATAAGGGGTTTAAAAAGTCCCCGGGCAGAATAGGCAGTTTGAATTTTGTAAGTTTCGTTTTCGCCAGCAACACAGAAAAAAGAAAAATTGATCCGGACCATCGCGATTTTTTTTGACGCGCCAAAAACTACTGACATAAGGTTGTCATTATCCCGTACTTATTTTGAATTGCAAAACCTATTGCAGGAATATTTGTATTTTTACATAACAACATGGATTTTAATTTAACCTCACAATACTTCCCCACCGGCGACCAGCCCGAGGCCATCAGGCAACTGGTTGAAGGGGTAAACAATGGCGATCCGTTCCAAACCCTGCTGGGTGTTACCGGATCGGGCAAAACGTTCTCTATCGCCAATGTGATACAGCAAACACAAAAGCCTACGCTGATCCTGAGCCACAATAAAACGCTGGCCGCACAGCTGTACGGCGAGTTTAAACAGTTTTTCCCGGAAAACGCGGTGAACTATTTTGTGTCGTACTATGACTATTATCAGCCCGAGGCATTCATACCTACTACCAACACCTATATTGAAAAAGACCTGCAAATAAACGAAGAGATCGAAAAATTGCGTTTGCGTACCACTTCGGCCTTAATGTCGGGCCGCAGGGATGTAATCGTGGTATCATCCATATCCTGCATCTACGGTATGGGTAATCCTGACGACTTTGCCGACTCGGTTTTCAAGTTCGCGGTAGGTACACGCATTAGCCGTAACGCCTTTTTGCACAGGCTGGTCGAGATACTTTACGCCCGCACTACCGCCGATTTTAAGCGTGGTACTTTCCGGGTAAAGGGCGATACGGTTGATATTTTCCCTGCTTACCTGGATTATGCTTACCGCATTTCCTTTTTTGGCGATGACATCGAGGAGCTAAGTACATTTGATGTGACCACCGGGAAAACCGTCGAAAAAATGACCCACATGATCGTGTACCCGGCTAACCTGTACGTTGCCCCGCGCGAGCGTTTTACCCAATCCATCTGGGCCATACAGGAAGAACTGGAAACCCGCAAAAAGCAGTTTATCGATGATGGTCGTTTCCTGGAAGCCAAACGTCTGGAAGAAAGGGTAAATTACGATCTGGAAATGATACGCGAGTTGGGCTACTGCTCGGGTATCGAAAATTACTCGCGCTTTTTTGATGGCCGGCAACCCGGCGCACGCCCCTTCTGTCTGCTGGATTATTTCCCCGACGATTACCTGATGGTGATTGACGAGAGCCACGTAACCGTTCCGCAGATCAGGGCCATGTATGGCGGCGACAGGTCGCGCAAAATATCATTGGTAGATTATGGTTTTCGACTGCCAGCTGCTTTGGATAACCGTCCGCTCAACTTCCAGGAGTTTGAAAAACTGGCTCCGCAAACCATTTATGTGAGCGCTACTCCCGGCGATTTTGAACTGGAAAAATCAGGCGGTGTAGTGGTGGAGCAGGTGATACGCCCTACCGGTTTGCTTGACCCTGTTATCGATGTTCGCCCGGTAATTAACCAGGTAGATGACCTGCTGGACGAAGTGGATAAAACCATCAAAGCAGGCGACCGTGTGCTGGTGACTACCCTTACCAAACGTATGGCCGAGGAACTGGCAAAATATATGGACCGACTGGGTATCAAATGCCGCTACATCCATTCCGAAGTAAAAACCTTGCAAAGGGTAGAGATATTAAGGGGTTTGCGACTGGGCGAATTTGATGTATTGATCGGCATCAACCTGCTGCGTGAGGGGCTGGACTTGCCTGAAGTATCGCTGGTAGCTATTTTGGATGCTGATAAGGAAGGTTTCCTGCGCTCGGAGCGCTCACTGATACAAACTATTGGCCGCGCTGCGCGTAACGACCGTGGCCGGGTGATCATGTATGCCGATAAGATCACTGACTCCATGCAGATTACCATGGACGAGACTAATCGCCGTCGGGACATTCAGATCGCCTATAATACCGAACGTGGCATAACACCAACAACAGTCGGCAAATCGCGCGAGGAGATCATGGAACAAACTTCAGTGGTCGACTTCCAGGGAGGTGTGCAAAAAGCCTATGTAGAAGCCGATGCCATATCACTGGCTGCCGATCCGATAGTTCAATACATGACCAAAGCCGATCTGAAAAAATCGATCGACAACACTAAAAAAGATATGCTCGCCGCCGCCAAGGATATGGACTTTTTACTGGCCGCAAAGTTACGCGATGAGATGTTTGCCCTGGAAAAAATGATGGAAGAGAAGTTTTAGATGTGCAGATTTCAGATGTGCGGATGTGCAAATGAATATCATGAGGATGTAGATTTTTCATCTGCACATTTGTAAGCCGCACATTTGCACATCTATCCAACATCATATTAAAACAATTTTTACGTTATATAACTTATATTTGTAAGCTAAAAATTAATGTGATGCTTTTAATTCGTTTTCTACTCATATCAATTTGTATACTATATATCATACGCAGTTTAGTACGATACCTGCTTCCTGTGCTTTTTGAAAGCGTGGTGAATAAGGCCCAACAACAGGCTCAGCAGCAACAACGTCAATCATCAAAACGCCCGGATGGAGCCATTAGGGTTGATTATATTCCACAAGGAAAAAAGAGTACTGTGCCCGATTCTGAAGGCGAGTTTATTGATTACGAAGAAGTGAAATAATCAATATGCTGCCAGAAGAAGTATACAAAAGACGCCCAAACCATAACAACACCCCCGAAGCTGTTATACTTATTGTGGCCAATTATATTGTGTTTACAGTTGCTTTGCAGCTTTTTGCCGCCTGTGCTAAGATTGGCACATTTTTTTGGGTGGTGTTAGGAGCGCTTGCCCTCTATAACTTTTTCAGCATACGCAAAAACCGCGAAGACTACAGCAAAGCCCAGGTGATTGCTTATGTGGTAAGCCTTGCAGGCATGGTGTTACTATTTTTCCTGCTTCGCAGTCGGGAGCTTAATTGCTAATTCCTGTTTCCGGAATTTTTCACTTTGATTTGCTTTTACAAGGCGTTCAAGAGGGCTTTGCCATTCGGATGCTCGAATTTAGTTTGAAATAGTATCAAACCCTGCTTTTTAATATCCAAAATCATCAAATTTTCCCAAATCCGAAATCGAATATTCGAATTCCGAATTATGTAACTCAATTGTCATTCAAATTTCTATTTTTGAGGAATATATATTATCCATTTCAAAAAACTTAAATGAACAACTGGTTTAAGCGTAATAGTGTTCACTTCATTATTGTAGCAATTCTTTTAGTAATCTCCTATGCTTATTTCTTTAGTCCTATAATACAGGGCAAAGTATTGTTTCAGAGCGATGTATCTCAGGCGCAATCTATGCAAAAAGAGATCAATGATGTTAAGGCAGCAACCGGACATGCCCCTTTATGGACAAATCAAATGTTTGGCGGTATGCCAGCTTACCAGATATGGGCATCCTTCCCATTCAACATCACATCGCATGTGATCGATGTTTTAAAGGCCGTTTTTCCTAACCCTGTTGATACTGTTTTGCTATATCTTTTAGGGGCTTATCTGTTATTCAGTGTTTTACGGCTTTCACCATGGTTGGCAGCGGCAGGTGCTATCGCTTTTGCTTTTTCGTCTTATAACTTCATTTATATTACTGCCGGGCATTCCAATCAGGCTTATGCTATTGCCTTTTTCGCACCCATACTTGCTGGTATAATTTTAACATTAAGAGGAAAACACTTGTTAGGAGCTTCCATTACAGCATTTTTTCTTGCGATGGAAATCAGGAGCAATCACGTTCAGATGACGTATTACCTGCTCTTAACCATTGCTATATTGTTGGGCATTGAGCTTTATCATGCTATAAAAGATAAAAAACTCCAGCCATTTTTAAAATCTATTGGTTATTTAGTGATTGGCATCGTACTGGCAATTGCTGTAAATGCGAGCACTTTATGGACTACTTATGAATATAGTCAGTATACCATAAGAGGTAAAGCCAATTTAACGCAGAAAGGAACAACCGGGCCAAATCACGGTCTGGATAAAGACTATGCGTATACCTGGAGTCAAAGTGTAGGCGAATGCCTTACCTTTTTAATACCCAATGCCTATGGTGGTGGTAGCAGTACTGTTGCGGCTGATGACTCCAAGGTAGTGAAAGCGCTTACCGACAACGGAGTTGATCCTGAACAAGCCCGTGGTTTTGCCTCACAACAGTTATACTATGGCAATAAACCAAGCACATTTGGCCCCTGGTATTTTGGCGCCGCTGTGTGTTTCTTGTTTATCTTAGGCTTACTGATCGTTAAAAACAGGATAAAATGGTGGCTGCTAAGTGCTGTTTTGCTAAGCATGTTTTTGTCATTTGGTAAGAATCTTCCTTTCATTTCTGACTTTTTCTTCAACTATGTGCCGATGTACAACAAGTTCAGGGCAGTTGAGTCTACTTTGGTTATAGCAGCACTTTGTTTCCCAATACTCGCGTTACTGGCCATCAACGAGGTTATAACTAATACTGATAAAGCTTTTATTTTGAAACGTGGCAAGATAGCTTTATATATAACCGGAGGGCTACTACTGATTATGATAGCCATACCCGATGTCATATTAAGCTTTAAGGCAGACGATCATTTAGCTTTTGTTAATAATCTAACCCAGATATTTAAAGGCAATACCTCATTAGCTAATTCCATTGCAAGTGATTTTGTTGATGACAGGACAAGCTTGGAGCGTGCCGATGCTATACGCTCACTGATCTTTGTACTATTAACTGCCGGCCTGATATGGCTGCTGATCAAACAAAAAATAAAAACAAATATGGCTGCTTTGGCCTTGGCCGCTATTGTATTGTTTGATATGTGGGGTGTTGATAAGCGTTACTTAAAAGACAGTAATTTTGTAGCAAAATCTGATCTGGAACAGCAATATACACCTCGTGAAGTTGACCAATTTATCATGAAAGATCCTGATCCCAATTTCAGGGTATTTGATATGAGCTATGGAGATCCTTTCCATGATTCGCATTCCTCTTATTTTTATAAAACAGTAGGGGGATTCCATTCAGCCAGATTAAGACGTTTTGATGAGCTGATTCAAAATCAATTTACCAAAAGCGTAAATCAGGATGTTTTGGATATGCTAAACACCAAATACATTATTAATACTGATCCTAAAACAGGTAATGCAACCATGCAGGCTAACCAAACCGCATGTGGCAATGCATGGTTCGTTAAGAGCATCAAATACGCTGAAAATGCAGACCAGGAAATGCAGGCAATTAGTAGCTTTTCCCCTAAAGACGAAGCTATTGTTGATAAACAATACAAAAGCTTAATAGACGAAAAATCATTAGGAAATGTTCCTTCGGCAACTATTAAACTGGTAAGCTATAAACCAGAGCATTTAATATACGAAAGTGGTTCAACCGCCTCACAAATAGCAGTTTTCTCTGAAATATATTATGACAAAGGCTGGAAAATGCTGATTGATGGTGTTGAAAAACCATACTTCCGTGCTGACTATCTTTTACGTGCCGCGCAGATACCGGTTGGTAACCACAAGATCGAATTCATATTCCACCCAACATCTTACTATGCCGGCGAAAATATCTCTTTAGCTGGATCTATTTTGTTGGTATTGGCTCTTGGTGGTGCTATTTACACCGAAGCCAAAAAGAAACCTGCAGTTAAGCCTGCCGCCAAAAAAGCATAAGGCTTAACTATATTAATGAAGGGCGATGGGTTTAATATCCATCGCTTTTTTTATGCATTAAAAAAGCGGGTTAGTCATTTGTACGCTTGTTTTTGAGCCAATACCAGCCCAGATTAAAGGCTATTACAAAATGATTGAAAACGGTAGAGATCAATCCGTAATACCGTTTCATAATGTCAAAACGCTCCTTTAGACTTTGGCGATGCTTCTTTTTGGACATCCCCCCTACCAGGTATTTGGCTACATACCTGTTCACGTTCACTATTTTTTTAGCCTTTTTGGCTGCGCGGATGATCCAGTCTATATCGGCACTGAGCTGATAGCGGTTATCATAGGGATCAGCTAAACTACGCCTGATATAAATAGCCTGGTGACTAATGCTCATGCCATATTTAAAACTACGCCAGGTAAAAACCGCAGGGGCCTGATGCCTGCGCTGCCCCAAACTTTGCCCGCTATCGTCCATCATTTCTGTTTCGCCATAGTAAATGTCGGCATCTTCAGCTGATGCGAATACGGCGGTTACGGTATCAGGGGCATAAAACTCGTCGCCTGAGTTCATGAAAATAACGTAATCGCCAGTAGCCATGGCCAGGCCCTTGTTCATAGCATCATAAATACCTTTGTCTTTTTCGCTGATGAGTTTACTGATACGGTCGTGGTATTTACTGATCATATCCAGCGTGCCATCGGTTGACAAGCCATCCACAATAATATATTCGATATTGGTATAAGTTTGGCTTATAACCGAAAGCATCGTGCGCTCAATATCTCGCACATTATTATACACAATGGTAATTACGCTCAGCTTAGGTTCAAACATCAGCATCCTCCTTTTGCAACAAGCCTTGGTAAAGGCGGATATGCTTTCGGGCGATAACTTCCTCCGAAAACTTATCCATAATAGTTTGCCTTGCCTGTTGCTGTATCAGTTCCTGATTGGGATATTTGATGATCCACTCCATGCCATCTGTAAAGCTCTCTGCCGATTTATAAGTAGCCAGGTAGCCGTTATATTCGTGCTGTACCATATCTGGTATGCCGCCCGTTGTAAAAGCTATAACGGGCGTTCCGCAAGACAGGCTTTCCATCACGGTATAGGGCAAATTATCCTCCAACGATGGAATCAGGAAGGCATCGGCAGCGGCATAGCATTGGGCAAGTAGTTCATCATTATTGATCGTACCCAAAAAACTGGTCTTGAACGGAAAATCTGGCACGCCTTCTGTTCCCCGATTGCCAAATATCACCAGTTCTACCTGGTTAGCATCTACTCCCAGGCGCTGTTTCAGCAGTTCCAGGCTATCCAGCAGGTATTGGGTACCCTTGTGCAGATCTTTCCGGGATGGCATAAAACCACTCAGGAAAATAAATTTATCTGTGGGCAATCCCGCTTTCTGTTTAGCCCGCCTTTTATCTGCGGGTTTAAAAATATCGGTTTCCAGGGTATTGGGGATATGATTTACCGCCTTCTCCAGCATCAGGCTGCTGTTTTTTACCGATGCCTGCATCCATGAACTTGGGGCAGCTACAGCAAAGTCGAGCACATCATAAGCCTTGCGTTTTTGCTGCCATATTTTGTGCGAAATGTCGTGGTCCCCTTCATGGATCAGCAGCGGACAATTACCGCATTCCCGCATATAATGATCACAGGCATAGCGTACATGACAGCCGCCGGTAAAGGCATTACTGTCATGAAAGGTCCACACCACAGGCTTATTTAGTTTGGCTATCTGGGCTATGTGCTTCGGATCCAGGAAACCGTGATTTATCCAGTGCAGGTGTATGATATCGGCATTTTTTACCTCGGGGTGGCGGATAACCGACCGCCCGAACCAGGTAAAAGAAAACGGGGTGCGCGATAAGGGTTTCAGGTACCTTTTGGCCAGGATCCGCTCCAGGATAATAGTAGCTGCGGCATAGGCCTTCTGTACCGGATTTTTGTTAAAAGTATCTATCTGCGGATTTTTCCCAAACTTATAGTGCACGATGACCTTTGAATCGACGTTTTGACTGAGCAGTGCCCGGTTTAGCCGCATACAGGCCCGGCCTGCGCCGCCATTGCCATCATAGGTATTCAGATGCACTACTTTTAACATGTTCCAAAAATACATTTATTCGGGCCGAACCCAAATACCGGCTGGTGCTAAAAACTCGTTTTGTTTTTACCCAATTTTTGCGTGGTGACATTTTAACATTTTTGTCCTGATCACTCTCGTAAAAACTTTTTAAACCTCAAATTTTAACACTTTTTTGCTCAAAAACGGGGTAAAAACAGCCAAAAATTTATTTAAAAACCCTCATTTTAACACTTTTTAACAAATTTAAAAGCAGTTTTACGTGTTTTTAAAACTTTAAAAAGTATTAATTTATTGATTGTCAAATAACCATGCAAAAAACAGTCGATTTTTAACGCTATTTTTCCTTTAACAAAACAGCCCGGTTATCCTTTTTGATCGGATAACCGGGCCGTGGTATATACAAATATAACGATTTTTTTAGTGGGGTAAAAATTGGGGAGAGGCAATTCCTTTATGTCATTTCGAACGAGGTACGAGGAGAAATCTTTTGCAATTAGCTTATTCAGCGTATAAGATCTCTCCTCGTACCTCGTTCGAGATGACAAAATTTGTATTGTTATCTACCCTACCTTTTGTTTCACAAACCTTACCATGCGTTTAAACAGGTTACCTTTGCGGTGCGCAAGGAAATGTTTGATGGCCTGGTAGGCTTTTTCGTTTTCTTCAATCACATCCGGGAATTTTTTAACGGGTTGCTGCGAGATGTGCACATCGTACATGTTCTCGCGGTTGGAGTGTACACCCGTGCCATCGTGCCCGATGTTGTTGATGAGTGAGCGCGCCGGGTTAAGCGTAAGACCACCTTTTAAAAAGATAGAGGCATACCAGCGAATGGCCCAGGAATTGTTTTTACCGGCTTTAAATTCCTGTATCTGCCGCCAGAAGTTCATCTTACCTTCTATCGAAAAACGGATGATGCTGAGCGTATCAAACTGGGCTATCAGCTTATCAATATCCGGTTCAAAATGATTCCAGGCGCGTGCCCAGGTTGCCCAGCCCCAGCTGCTGGCCGCCCGATAAAAAAATGACTCGGGCAGATCCTTATCCTTGAGGTTGTACATGTAGGCACCGATATGCATCACCTTTTCCTGGCTGGCATAATAGGTTAAGGCCTCGTTAAAATATTCCAATGTATAGGGCGATGACAGCAAGTCGTCCTCAAAAACAATTACCTTGCCATACTCATACACTAACTGCGTTACCCCGCTGATAATGGATTCGGCCAAACCCAGGTTATGATCGCGCTCAATAACCCTTACCGATTTAAAGCCGGTAGTTTCGCGGGCTATTTGCCTTACCTGCTCCACCTTATCGCGGTCGGCATCGGTTTTGGCGGCATCACAAAAAATGTATAACCTCGATTCCTCTGCCAGTACATTTTTTTGCAAATGGATCAGGGTACGGCGTGTATGATCGGGCCGGTTGTATACAAATAGCGCTATAGGGGCAAGCTGTTGCATAGTTATTTTTGGGTTGGGTATTCGCTGGGTATCAAGTAGCGAGTATCAAGTATCAAGACAGCTTCGCAAAACGGAGCTCATGGTTTTAAAAAGTCTTGATACTTGATACTAATTACTTGATACTAAAACTTGATACTATTAAAACAATTCTGGTTGATCGCTGGCTTTCTTACACAAAACGGTATAAGCGTTGGCAAATTGTTCGGTTATTTTTTTTCCGAAAATTTTTCCAAGGCTTTGTTTTACGGTAAACTCAGCGGCTATTTTCAGATTTTTCACAAAGCTTTTCGCTTTTTTCTGATTTACGTAAGCGTTAAAGCGGGTTACTTCGGGCTCGATCATCGATGTCAGATCCTTCTCGATCTCAAAACCTTCGGTGCGCAGCAGGTAGCGCAGCGATGTTGGCGTATACACATTGATGTGGCCATAAGCCAAAAAATGTTTAATGCGGGCATCCACCCCGGTTTTATAATCGCGCGGCACTTCAATAACACATTGTTTGCCTACCCGTTTTAACTCGCGCAGCAACAGGCGCTCGTGCTCCACATGTTCCAGTACGTGCGACAGGATGATCAGGTCAAAGCTATCATCATCAAAAGGCAGCTTATAACCATCAAATACCTGTGCCGATGCCAGGCCTTTAATACCGCGCGACTGAATATACTCTACCCCGCTACCCGATATTTCGACAGCATGGTACTCCGCCGCGAAGTTATTATCCGACAGTATTTTGAGGATACTGCCATCGCCCGCACCTACTTCCAGCACTTTGGTAAAATTGAGTCCGCGGCAAACATCGATGATATGCTGCGCCTTGTATTTGGCGCTGAGCATACGCCAGGCCTCGTCGTGCTTTTGATAAAACTGATCGTACGCGGTTTTATAGTTTCCGCCAATAATTGATTCCTGCATGAGTTTACGAATGTAAAACTATCACTTTAATGTTTATGTTTTTAAGCAGGTAAAATTTTTCAACTCACCCCGACATCGCTGCGCTCGTCACCCCTCTCTCCGCTTTGCGCATAGAGGGACTCTTCTCTTAGTTTTTGTCATCCTGAGGAACGAAGGATCTATTTTATAATGGAAAAGTTCAATAATAGATGCTTCACTACGTTCAGCATGACAAATCTTTTCCTTATCCTCTTTACGGCAAAGCCGGAGAGAGGGTGGTATAGCGAAGCGTAGACCGGGTGAGTCGTTTATGCTTCATGCGATTTCTCACTGAAGCTTGATTTTCAACTCCCCTCTTCTCAAAATCACCATTTCCCAGGCCCGGCCTTACCCATTTTTCCCTTCAGCCCATCATTCACGGCGGTTAAGAATTTCCGGTACTCCTGCTGTTTGGAACTCAGGATACTGATGATCCACAGATAAAACAGGTACAAGTTTTTGTTAATCGAAAAAATCAAAGCCGAATCCACCGCGTTACGCGCGTAGAAATACATCCGATTCCTGACGGCGTAATAGGTGCGGAAACTCCACTGATCGAGCAAATGCGAATGGAAGGCTTTGGGCTGATAGGTTAAGCCTTGCGACTGGTCGATATCCAACACTTTACATTCCGGGATCAGCCATATGGTTCCGCCGTTTTTGGTGATGCGGTAGGTATACTCCGAATCATCTACATACAGATAAAACTGTTCGTAGGGAAAACCGATCAGTCCGATCATGGCACGGTGCATCAACAAGCCGCCGTAAGGCACATAAGGCATGGCAGCCTTTGACAAATACGCCGATACGCCCGAAAACTTATCACGTGCTTTAGATAAACGATTTTTAAAGATGTTGAATATGCTGAAGCCCATAAAATTATCAGGCACCAGGTAATATCTGCCCGGGTCCTCGCCGCGTGCTATTTTTACATGGGGTGGCCTGTCTTCGCGCAGGCAATATAAGGCCTTTTTATCGTTGGCTTCTGCTGTTTGTTCCCAGTTTTGGAGCAGAATATCCAGCGAGTTTTCACCCGGCAGATTATCATCATCCAGCAGCCAAACCATATCGGCATCTGTTTGCTGGTAAGCGTATTCCAAAGCTTGTTTATAACCGCCTGCTGAGCCCAGGTTTTCGGCATTGTTTAAAACCTTTACACGGTTATCGTTCAATCCGTCGGCACATTCTTCTACATTATAAAGCGCGGCATTATTCACTACCACTACCTGTGTTACCGGGGCAAATGACAGCACGCGTTTTAGTACCTGCTCCAAAAATTGCCACCTATTTGCGTAGGTAAGCGTTAACACACACACTTTATATTTTATATTTGCCATTTGCATTTCAAAATTATCATTTTAACCCGTAACACGGCCAACTAACTGAATGGGCATCATAAAAAAACAAACCATTAAAGGCACCATATATTCCTATTTGGGGGTGCTTATCGGTTTTCTATCTATCAATTACCTGATGCCCCATTCCTTAAGTCCGGCCGAATATGGTTTGATAGCCATGTTGACATCGGCCCCTTTGGTGTTTGCGCAATTCTCCATACTGGGATTTAACGGTACTGCCCGGTATTTTCCTTACTTCCGCAGTGATGAAAAAAAACATCACGGCTACCTGTTCCTGGCCTCTATGGTGTCATTAGTGGGTACCATTTTATTTGTACTGATAGCCTGGTTGTTTAAAGACCAGATCGTGAGCCATAGTACAGATGGCAGTTCGGCCAAATCATCGCCCCTCTTTAGTGTATATTACTGGTACCTGGTGCCGCTTACTGTTTTTACGTTATTTTTTAATGTGTTTGACCTGTACGCCCGCATGCTTTATAACATGACTACAGGTCTTATACTGCGTGAGTTTACCAAAAGGGTATTTATACTGGTACCTATTATACTCATCTATTTTAGGCTTATCAGTTTTGAGAATTTTATGTGGCTGTGGCTGGTGGCCAACCTGATACCCACCTTTTTTATCGTAGCCCGGATCATACGCGATGGCCAATTTTCGCTTAAGCCAGACATGGCATTTTTAACCCGCGATATGGTTAATAAGCTCATCGGCATTTGCTTTTTTACCATACTAACAGGAATGGCCCCTGTTATTATTCAGAATGTAGACAATTACCTCATTTTTAAAAAACTCGGCCTCAGCTCAACTGCTATATATTCACTGGCCTTTAACTTTGGCCTCATTATCTCCTTACCTACACGTTCACTGTACAGCATTGCTTATACCATTGTATCTGAATCATGGAAAAGCAACGATCTTAAAAATATCCGTACCGTGTATGAAAAAAGCTGTGTAACACAACTTATCGCCTCCTTATTCCTGTTTATACTGATGTGGGCCAGTATCGATAATATTTTGGGGATTTCACCGCACATATACAGTGCAGGAAAATACGCCATATTTTTTGTAAGTATGGGTTTTTTGATAGAGGCATCAACAGGTATCAATGGGGTGATTATGGCCACATCAAAATATTTCAGATATGAGGCGCTGTTTAACCTCCTATTGGTGGTACTTATTATTGTGGCCAACCTGCTGCTGATCCCACGTTATGGTATTACCGGATCGGCCATAGCTTCGGCTATAACTTACTTTATTTTTAACCTGTTCCGATATATATTTATCTGGATCAAATTTGGCATGCAGCCATTCACCATTCAATGTGTGCTGGCACTGGCTGCCGGTATACTGGCTTATTATTTATCGGTTTGGATACTTCCGCTTCACATCGGTAATTATTATGTTGATACCATGGTGCGCACCGCATTTATCACCGCGTTTTATCTGCCGGCCGTTTACTTTTTGAAGCTATCCGAAGATATCAACAGCATTATTGATGGCGCTATCGCGAAGCTGAAAGGCCGATAACATTTTCGGTTACAGACTTGCGTTATAAACGCTCAGCGATGTTAAGTATTTGTTGCAAACGAGCGCAGGCATCAAACTCCCCTCTTGAGAGGGGGCGCGTTGGCTTGTGTAATGGCAGGGGTGTGTTCATTAAGCAGAATAACACACCCCTGCCCCCTCTCAAGAGGGGAATCGCACACTCCCAAGCTCTGTTTAGCGCCCCACACTTACAGTTTGCAACGAGCGAAAGTATACACAGCAGCGAGGCTTTTTTACAAAAAAAGTGGGTTTACATGGTTTACACTTTTTTCGGTTAACATTATTTTATATAACTTATAATCAATTACTTATGTTTATTTTTAATAATAAATGAGCTAAAACATGTAAACCCACTTTTTGGCATTTTTGGCTTCCTGCTATTGGTGGTTACAAGCAAATGAAGTAACAAAAAAGGCGGCGCTATAAAAGCACCGCCCCTGTTAATTGATCAGTTAATGTATTTCTTATTGAGGCATGTTGAACCAGTTAACCCAACCACCGGCCGAGGTCCAGTAGATCTGCTGCAGATCGGTATTGTTTAAAGCAAACACGTTAATGTTGTTAGCATCTCTTGCAACTGCTGCGGGAGCTGTGGTGATGCTACCATTCAGATCTGTCCAGGCCGACCAGCCAGCGCTGGCTGTCCAGTAAATTTGTTTCAGGGTGTTTGATGTACCTTTAGCATAAACATTGATGTCATTAGCTGAACGGGTTATCGCGCTTGGCGCAGATGAAATGGTACCGCCCAGATCGGTCCATGCTGACCAGCTGCCCGAAACTGAATAGATTTGCACCAGATTGTTGTTAGTTCCTTTAGCATAAACATTGGTAGTAGTTGAGCTTCTGGAAATAGCAGCAGGAGCCGAAGTAATGGTGCCTCCCAGGCTTGCCCATGAGCCCCATCCCGATCCGGCATTCCAGGTAAGCACAACCAGATCGTTATTTGCACCTTTTGCAAAAACAGAAAGATCATTGGCTGTTTGTGATGTAGATGAAGGAGCGGAGGTGATATTACCCCCCAGATCGATCCATGGCGACCAGCCCTGGCCATCTACATAATAGATTTGCATGAGGTGACCGGTTGGCCCTTGTGCAAACACGTTGATAGCGTTTGATTGTCTTGAAGAAGCGGCTGGTGCAGAAACGATGTTACCACCCAGATCTTCCCATGCGGTCCAGCCGCTGGCACTTGTCCAGCTCTTGTGTAATAAGGTGTTGGTGGTGCTTCTGCCAAACAGGTCAAGCGTACCGCTGCTTTTTTTGCTCACAGCACCAACTTCTACAGCGATAGAGGTACCAGTAATACCATTTACACTTTTGTTTGAAGCTGATGCTTGTTTGGAAGTCGGGTCAACGGTTTTGTCGTTACTTTTTTGACATGAGGCAAATACGCCTGTTAACAGCATGCCTATTACAGCATGTGTAAGATTTTTTTTGAATGTTGTCATTGTGTTGTTATAGGTTTTTATTTACGGCAATCTACAACTATTGTATTTAATTTATATATTTTTTATATTAAATAAATACTCAATATCATAAATACATAAACAACTATAAATCAAAATAAAAGTATAAAAAAACACCTTTCTTAATACACAAAACAATTATTAAATGACATTATTTTGATAATTCATATATCAAAATAATAAAAAATGAATAATATAAACATATTATTCATTTTGATTTCATAAATATATTTATTAAGCATAAAAAAAGCCTCCGGGAAAATCCTGGAGGCTTTTATATCTATTGAAGATCTGTTAATTATTGATTAACAAACCTTTTAGCGTTAATTCTTCTTTCGTTTTCGTTCAGGAATATCTTACGCAAACGGATGCTTTGTGGGGTTACCTCAATGTATTCATCAGCCTGGATATATTCCATTGATTCTTCTAACGAGAATTTGATAGCAGGTGCTATACGTACGTTGGTATCGCTACCAGATGCGCGCATGTTGGTTAACTGCTTGCCTTTAGTTAAGTTGATCACCAAATCGTTATCGCGAATGTGCTCGCCTAAAACCTGTCCTTCGTAAATATCAACACCCGGATCGATAAAGAAACGACCACGATCCTGTAATTTATCAATCGCGAAAGCGGTAGTTTTACCAGTATCCATAGATACCAATACACCATTTAAACGACCAGGGATAACACCTTTCCATGGCTCATAAGCCTTAAAGCGGTGTGCCATGATAGCTTCACCGGCAGTAGCAGTCAGTACGTTGTTACGTAAACCGATAATACCGCGTGATGGGATCTCGAACTCTAAGTGCTGTAAGTCGCCTTTTGGCTCCATGATCAACAGTTCGCCTTTGCGTTGTGTTACCAACTCAATTACTTTACCGGCAACATCGCCCGGTACATCAACAATTAACGACTCGATAGGCTCACATTTAACACCGTCAATTTCTTTAACGATAACCTGTGGCTGACCTACCTGTAATTCATAACCTTCGCGACGCATGGTCTCGATCAGTACTGACAAGTGAAGGATACCACGACCATACACCAGGTATGAATCAGGCGATTCGGTTTCAACAACCTTAAGCGCCAGGTTTTTCTCCATCTCTTTAAACAAACGATCGCGCAGGTGGCGTGAAGTAACAAATTTACCTTCTTTACCAAAGAAAGGTGAAGTATTGATGGTGAACAACATGTTCATGGTAGGCTCATCAATTTTGATAACTTCCAGTTGTTCTGGTTTTTCAAAATCGGCAATAGTATCACCAATGTCAAAACCATCGATACCTACAACGGCGCAGATATCACCAGAACCTACTTCGGTAGCACGTACTTTACCCAGACCTTCAAAGGTATAAAGCTCTTTGATCCTTGATTTTTGGATAGTACCATCGCGTTTTACTAAGGAAACCGGCTGGTTTTCTTTGATAGTACCACGGGCCACACGACCAATAGCGATACGACCTACGAAAGAGGAGTAATCCAAAGAAGTGATCTGCATTTGCAGGGTACCTTCGGCGATAGGTGCCGGTGGAATGTTTTCCAAAATGGCGTCCATCAACGGGAAGATATCTTCTGTTGGTTTTTTATAGTCGGTGCTCATCCAACCTTGTTTTGATGAACCGTAGATAACCGGGAAATCCAGTTGCTCTTCGGTAGCTTCAAGGTTGAAGAATAATTCAAATATCTGTTCGTAAACTTCTTCCGGACGACAGTTTTCTTTATCAACCTTGTTTACAACCACAATTGGTTTTAAGCCTAAAGCCAAAGCCTTTTGGGTTACAAAGCGGGTTTGAGGCATGGCGCCTTCAAAAGCATCACAAAGTAATAATACACCATCGGCCATTTTCAATACGCGTTCCACCTCGCCACCAAAGTCGGCGTGACCCGGGGTATCAATAATGTTGATCTTAACGTCTTTGTATCTAACCGAAACGTTTTTTGAAACGATGGTGATACCACGTTCACGTTCCAGATCGTTATTGTCCAGTATCAGTTCACCGGTTGATTCGTTGTCCCTGAATATTGAACAGCTGTGCAATATTTTGTCAACCAATGTGGTTTTACCGTGGTCAACGTGTGCGATAATCGCGATGTTTCTTATTTTTTGCATGAAAATGCTCCCTAAAATTTGGCGCAAAGGTAAGCTTAATATATGGCATTTTAAAGGATTGTGGGTTTATCCGCAAACATTTATACAATATAATTACCAAAAAAGCGTAAACACCTATTCTTTTAACCTATTGATTAACTAAATTTTACATAGAAATCACTATCGCCCAAAAGCCCAGATCAAAAACTTAGGCAGCGCTTTACTCCAAGTGGCAGTATCATGGGTACCACCAACCAGCTCTACATATTGTATATCATCGGGGCGTGTATAGCCCTTGTTTTCAAGTTCTTTGATCAGATCGATTGTGTCGTCAATAGCGTCGATAATGCCATTTTTGTTGCGGTCGGTGGTTTCATCTTTGGTACCGGTTTGCAGCCAGAATTGCAGATCAGGTTCACCTATAGTATTCCTGATAACCGCGTGCATGATCCGGTCGGCATCGGTATAGCCCTTGGCCAGGTCCTTGCTCCGCCACCAGAACGATCCGGAAAACACACCCACTTTATCAAACACATCGCTATTGTTCCAGGTAATATCAAAAGCCGATAATCCGCCTAATGAAAAGCCCGCAAAGGCTGTCGTTTCAAAATCATTGATACCCGTCCCCTCCTTGATTTGTGGCAGCAATTCGGTTTTTATAAATACTGTATAAACATCGGCTTTGGAGCCGCGCTTCTTGAAATCAGGTTTACCGGCTATACCGTATTCCTGTATGCGGTCTTCACCAGCATGTATAGCCACTACCAACACCGGTTTTATGCGATTGGTGTTATACAATTGCTCCAGTGTTGCCAGTAATTGCAGATTTTCCAGCTCCTGCCCATCATTCAATAACAACAAGTTTAGTGGTTCTGTAAGTTCCTGCTCATCGGGCATAACCAGTGTGCAGGTAACCTCGCGATTAAGTAATGCAGAATTTATAGTGATATTTTTTTTGGTGATCGTCATTTCTGTTTCAGCCCAGCCCCAATACATCTTTCGTCAAATTTTAAGGGTGCAAAAGTAAAAATACTTTTTGTTTTTACCCCTAACCTTTAATTTATCAGACTGTTGCCTTTTTCAGTCAAACCACTTAACTTACCTTCTGAAAGCAAAAATCTATTATTTTGACCGAAAAATATCACCGCTGGCATTCGCCAAATTTAAGTGCCGACCTGGAAATGCTGGTGTTTGGCGATCGCGGTTATCCCGTGATCCTGTTCCCCACAACTAAGGGTCGCTATTATCAGAATAAGGATTTTGGCTTGATAGAAAGCGTGAGGTGGTTTATTGACCAGGGCCTGGTCAAGATCTACTGTCCCGACACCATAGACGACCGCAGCTGGTACAACGAAGGCATATCTCCCGCCGATCGTGCCCGTAACTATACATGGTACGATAAAATGCTGGTTGACGAACTGGTACCCTGGACCATGCACGAAACCGGCGTGGGTAAAGTAGTTATGGCGGGCTGCAGTTTTGGCGGTTACCATGCGGCCAACTTCGCGTTTAAACATCCCGAAAAAGTAAGCAACCTGTTTACCATGGGCGGCGCGTTTGATATCAAAATGTTTACCGATGGCTTTTATAACGACGATATATTTTACAATAACCCTGTTGATTTTTTACCGGGTGATAATGCCCCGGATTTATGGAACATGAATATCATCCTGGGAACCTCGGAGCACGACATCTGCAAAGAGTATAACCTGCAGTTATCAAACATTTTAAATCAAAAAAACATTAAACATTGGCTGGATATCCGCCCTTTTGCCAATCATGATTGGCCCATCTGGCGCGAAATGTTCCCGCATTATTTGTCAACGATAAAATAGAAGCAAGAAATAGAGACAAGAAATAAGAGTCAGGAATCAAGACAAAGAGTTATCGATTCGTTTTAGGATTTAGAGTTTAGAAATTAGCGTTTAACCCCATCTACCATGAAAAAAATAGGCATCTTATTCGGACAGGAAAATTCATTTCCACAGGCATTTGTTGATCGGATCAATCAAAAGGCCGAAAAAAATATTTCGGCAGAGTTTGTACGTATCGATAAGGTTTTACAGGCTGAGCCATTGGATTACGCGGTGATCGTCGACCGTATATCACAGGATGTCCCCTTTTACCGGGCCGCCCTCAAAAACGCGGCTATCTGTGGTACCGCGGTGATCAATAACCCATTCTGGTGGAGCGCCGACGAAAAATTCTTCAATAACGCGCTGGCCGTGAAGCTGGGTGTTCCTGTACCCAAAACGGTGATACTACCCTCCAAAGAACTGCCCGATGATACTACCGACAGATCATTCCGCAACCTGGCCTACCCTTTAGATTGGGATGGCATATTCAACTATGTGGGTTTCCCAGCCTATATGAAACCTTTTGATGGTGGCGGCTGGAAAGAGGTTTACCAACTGCAAAACCGGGATGATTTTTTCAGCAAATATGATCAAACTAAGCAGTACGTAATGATGCTGCAGGAAGAGGTGGTGTTTGATGATTATTTCCGCTGCTACTGCATTGGAGGCAAGCATGTACGCATTATGCAATATGAACCACGCAACCCGCATCATCTGCGTTATGAACATGGCAAGGCACCGGCGGCTAAAAAACTATTGGATACGGTTAAAGATTATGTGATCAAACTGAACCAGTACCTGGGTTACGATTTTAACACGGTTGAATTTGCCGTGCGTGATGGCATCCCCTACGCGATTGATTTTTGCAACCCAGCTCCAGATGCCGAAGTAACCAGCGTGGGCCAGGAAAATTTTGACTGGGTGGTGGAAACCGCCGCCGATTATGCCATCGATCGCGCCAAAAAACAAAAAGCCGGTCTGGACAACCTTACCTGGGGCGAATATGTAAAAACATCAGCTGCTAAAACTCCGCTGGTGAGTCCCAAACCGGTAAAAAAGGAAATTTATATTGGTAAGGTGAATCCGCCTGTGGAAACGGAGAGCAAAGTAAATAAAGCAGCCAAAGTGGTGAAAGCGATTGCTCCGGTTAAGGAAGTCGCCCAGCCCTTAAAGGCAAAGGCCAAACCTGAAGCAAAAGTAAAAAAGGAAAAAGAGGTAAAGAAAGCAGCCAAAAAACCTGCTGCCAAAAAATAAAAAGTGCAGGGCAAGCGCGATTCCCCTCTTGAGAGAGGTGGAGGGGTGTGTTTATTGCAAATAGTAGAACACACCCCAGCCACCGCACAGTCAGGCCCGCCCCCTCTCAAGAGGGGATTTTGAATGAGTACTATAACCTAACCAATTATGAACGAGTTTACCTTAGGTGTTGAAGAAGAATTTATGGTGATTGATCCCGTGACCAGGGAATTAAAATCGCATGAGCAAAAAATTGTGGATAGCGCGCAAAAGATCCACGAGGATCAGGTAAAAGCCGAAATGCACCAGGCCGTAGTGGAGGTGGGCACGCATATTTGCCATAACACCCAGGAAGCCCGTCAGGAGGTAAGCAAGCTGCGAACCACGGTGGCCCAATTGGCCGGCGATATTGGTTTACGTATTGGTGCAGCGGGCACACATCCGTTTTCGCACTGGCAGCATCAGCTGATCACCGATCATCCGCGTTATTTTGAAATTGTGGACGAAATGCAGGAAGCCGCCCGCTCCAATCTTATTTTTGGTTTGCATGTACATGTAGGCATCCAGTCGCGCGATATGGCTATCCATATAGCCAACCAGGTTAGGTATTTTCTGCCGCATGTTTTTGCCTTGTCAACCAACTCTCCTTTTTGGGAAGGGCGCAATACTGGGTTCAGATCCTTCCGTACCAAGGTGTTTGATAAGTTTCCGCGTACCGGCATCCCCGATTCTTTCAGCAGTATTGAAGAGTATGACAGCTATATTAAGCTGCTGGTAAAAACCAATTGTATTGATAATGCCAAAAAGATCTGGTGGGACATCCGCGTGCACCCCTTCTTCGAAACCATCGAATTCCGCATTTGCGATTGCCCCATGCTGGTTGATGAAACCATCGCCTTTACCGCCCTGTTCCAGGCCCTGTGCGCCAAACTGTATAAGCTACGGCAGCAGAACATGAAGTTCATCACTTATTCACGTGCGCTCATCAACGAAAATAAATGGCGCGCGGCCCGATATGGCATCGATGGTAAAATGATCGACTTTGGCAAAGAAATGGAAGTAAATACCCGTTCGCTGGTATTGGAGCTACTTGATTTTGTGGATGACGTGGTGGACGAATTAGGCTCGCGCGATGATCTGCAATATGTGCACAAAATACTGGAACACGGCACCGGCGCCGACAGGCAGTTAGCCGTTTACCAACAAAACAGTAGCTTTGTAGACGTGGTAGATTATATTACTTCGCAAACTTTAAAGGGGTTATGCCCCCACGGCCTTAGCAGAGCGTAATAGACTATAAAAAGGTATAACGAAAGAATAACACAAAGAGGGCTGTCACCCTGAGCCCCGTCGAAGGGTAGAGCGCAGAGGCCTGCCCACCATTCTTCGACGGCGCTCAGTATGACATCCTTTTGGGGATAGCTGCCAATGGCTACTACTCAAAGGAGCGGGCTTAACAAATTATAAAAGAACAAAATGACAACAAAACCGGAAATCAAAGTAGCAATACTCGACTTATATGATGGGATAGCCAATGAGGGAATGCGTGGTTTCCAGGAAATTTTGAATAGATATAAAGCACAGCACGAGCTTAATTTAAGTTACCAGATATTTGATGTACGCAGGCGCTGTGAGATGCCGGGCACCAATTTCGACATCTATATTTCAAGCGGAGGCCCGGGCGATCCGCTGATATCCGAAGGCACCGAATGGGAGAAAAAATATTTCAGGCTGATAGAAAAACTGGAAGATCATAACCTCTCCAACACTACCGATAAAAAGCATACCCTGTTTGTGTGTCACTCGTTCCAGTTAATGTGCCGCCATTATAAACTGGGCGATATCAATATGCGCCGTTCGCCATCATTTGGGGTGCTGCCGGTTAACCAAACCGCTGCAGGCGCACATGAACCTGTTTTTGAGGGCTTGGGCGATCCATTTTATGCAGTCGACTCCCGCAGTTGGCAGGTAATCAACCCTAATGAAAAACGTTTCCAGGAACTGGGTATGCAGCTGGTAGCCATTGAAAAAGAGCGCCCGCATGTTGATCTGCCCCGTGCCATGATGGCCATCCGTTATAACGATTACTTTTTCGCTACCCAATTTCACCCCGAGGCTGATGCCGGCGGTATAAAAGCCATGTTGTTGCGAGATGAAAAAAAGCAGGAAGTGATCAATGAGCATGGCGAAGTAAAATATCGCGAAATGCTTGACCGACTGGACGATCCCGACAAAATAACCCATACCCAACGTACCCTGATCCCCAATTTCCTTGATCAGGCGGTGATGAGTTTGCAGGGGGTAGAGTAGTAAATAATCTCAAAATAATTATTCCATTTTGTCATTTCGAACGAGGTACGAGGAGAAATCTTGTACAATTGGCATATCTCGTGTATAAGATCTCTTCTCGTACCTCGTTCGAGATGACAGTTTAACTTTTGCTGTGTTAGGGGACAATTTATACAATGCCTAAAAAGCCTGTCACTCTGAGCTCGTCTAAGCACGCGCGCAGAGCCCCTACCACCATGCTTCGACGGGCTCAGCATGACACCTCCTCTTAGGCTCTGTCTCTCCCCTTCAATTCCCACCTCCATCACACTAATGTCAAAAATATTTTTAAACATCATATGTTTAAATAAAAACATCATACCTTTACATATCAAATCATCAGCGATATGGATAAGAAAGAAACCCTCGGCAGCCGCGTAATCAATCAGATCAGGAATGATATAGCGCAGGGCAAATTTAAGCTCAACGAAAAAATACCTGCCGAGCCCGAATTGATGCAGCTGTATGGCGTGGGCCGTTCCACCATCCGCGAAGCCATTAAAACCCTGGCTACCGCCGGCATACTCAAAGTACAGCAGGGCTCCGGAACATTCGTCAACTCCGTTATAAGGGAGCAAACTATTGAGCAGCGCTTAAAAAATGCCGACTTCGACCAGATTAATGCCGTGCGGATATTATTGGAGGGCGAGATAGTCCGCCTGGCAGCACAAAACCGATCTGAAGCACACATAGCGCAAATTGAGCAATCTCTGGAAAAAAGAAAACAGGCTATCCAGTCAGAACAACGCCAGGCCTGTGTTGATGCCGACATCGCTTTTCACATGGCCATAGCCCAGGCTTCATTAAACAACGTACTGGCCGATTTATATGAAAGTTTCACCCTCATCATCCGCGATTTCTTCTCCAAACGCGAAGCACAAGGCATCAGTCATTTTGCCATGAGCCATCACCTGCATGAGCAGCTATTTAAGGCTATCAAAGCCAAAAAGGTAAAACAAGCCGAGCAACTGATACAGCAAATTTTAAATAATAATTATTAATACCATATATCATGACTATTATAACATTCACCCTCATCTTACTGGCAGGAGCCTACCTGGCCGGTTTGGTTGGCTCACTCACCGGCCTTGGCGGCGGCGTAGTGGTAATTCCATTGCTTACCCTCGTATTTCATGTAGATATCCGCTACGCCATCGGCGCGGCTTTACTGGCATCTATCGCCAACTCATCGGGTGCGGCAAGCGCGTACATTAAAGAGGGTATCACCAATATCCGTTTAGGCATGTTCCTGGAAATTGCCACTACTGTGGGGGCAGTTGGCGGAGCCATTATCGCCGTATACACACCTACCAATACCATAGCCATTCTTTTTGGGGCTATCCTGTTATTTTCGGCAGCTATGACCCTCCGCAAAAAGAACATGGAAGCCTTAACCGAAGGCAGCACGCTATCCTACAAATTAAAACTCAACAGCAGCTATCCTACTAAAGATGGCGAGGTGGAATACAAATTAAAAAACGTAGGGGCGGGTTTTTCTATCATGACCCTGGCCGGCGTTCTGTCGGGACTTTTAGGCATTGGTTCCGGGGCCTTAAAAGTTTTGGCTATGGATTCGGCTATGCACATACCTTTTAAGGTGAGCACCACTACCAGCAATTTCATGATCGGGGTTACCGCAGCAGCCAGTGCCGTGGTGTATTTACAAAGAGGTTATATGGATCCGGGTATCGCTTTCCCGGTGATGCTGGGGGTATTGGGCGGTGCGTTCACCGGTTCTAAACTGCTTACCCGTATGGATCCCAAGGTTTTAAAATACATCTTTTGTGTGGCTATCACCTTTGTTGCCGCCGAGATGATATTTAACGGTTATAACCACAAATTCTAAACAAACAAGATCATGAAAAAGATACTTTCAAAAGCCTTTACAGCTGATCAGGATATAGAAAAACTGATTGGTTATTTATTAAGATACGGAGTTATCACCGCCAGCCTGATCGTTTTTATAGGAGGTCTTATCTACCTGCATCAATATCAGCACAACGGTGTGCCTGCTTATCATACATTTGTGGGTGAGCAGGCAGGCTATACTACCATCAGTGAAATTTTTAGCGGCGTGGGTTCATTCAACGCCAAAGGGATCATACAATTGGGTGTACTGGTGCTGATCGCAACTCCTATTTTACGCATCTTTTTTTCGTTAATAGGCTTTATACTGGAAAAAGACAGATTGTATATCCTGATCACTTTTGTGGTGTTGAGCGTAATGCTATTCAGTATTTTCGGAGGTCTAAAAGTTTAAACCCAATCGATATTAAATAAAAAAAGGCTGCTTCAAAATTTTGAAGCAGCCTTTTTTTATGATGTTAATACCGATGAGGATTATTTACTATCGGTATTAAATAATTTTGATTTATCAACTTTTTGAACCTTCATGCCATCGGCTAATGTTTTTGATATAGCCGAATATGGCGCCGATACCACTTCTTCGCCACCTTTTAAGCCCGACAGGATCTGGATATAGGTATCATTCTGAATACCTGTAGTTACCTGTACCTGCTTTAGCGTACCCGGAGCCGAATAAACATATACATACTCTTTGACCGGGGCGCTGATCTGTACCTTTTTATCGTCCTTTGCGGCAGCGGCACTGGCATCTTTTTTCTCATCGCGGGTGGTTACAGATTGGATCGGAACCGAAAGAGATTTCACATGATTGGTATTGATATCAACGGTACCTGTTAATCCCGGACGGAAAGGTGATGGGTTATCAGCAGTTTTTTGAAGCAATGCCGTATAAGAATTGGCATCTATGCGTACTTTAACTGTAAAATTGGTTACCTGATCGGCATTGGTACCCACTACGTTGGCCGAGCTACCTATTTCAATTACCGAACCTGTAAATTTTTTACCCGAAAAAGCATCCACCTCGATGTTTGCAGGGTCATTTAACGATATACGGTTAATATCATTTTCGTTTACATCCACATTCACATCCATTTTACTCAGATCAGATATGGTCATGATCTCGGTACCGGCAAATTGCTGGGTGCCCAAAACACGCTCGCCTTTTTGAATAACCAGTTTAGAAATTACCCCGTCAACCGGTGAGTAAAGACTGGTTTTGGCCAGGTTGTCCTGCGCTTCTTTAACCGAGGCCGATTGTTGTTGCAGGCCAAATTGCGCCCCAACCAGGTTTTGCCTGGCGGCTTCTAAGCTGGCTTTAGCACCCTCATAGCTGGCTTTGGCATTATCAAATTCAGATACGGTAAGTACTTTATTTTGAAAAAGTGTTTGAGTACGTTTGAAAGTAGCCTCCTGGTTAGCAAAAGTAGCCTCTGCCTGTTTAAGCAATTGTGCCATATTACCTATAGTTGCTTTTTGGGTACTATAGCTTGCCACAGCACGATCATAGCCCGATTTTAATATATCGGGACGTACACGGCAAACCAACTGGCCTTTTTTTACCACATCACCTTCTTTAACAGGCAATTCAACAATTTCACCAGATACTTCTGAGGTTATCTTTACTTCAACATGTGGTTTTATTTTTCCGCTGGCAGATACTGTCTCATTAATTTCACGCACGTCGGCTTTTTCGGTGGCTACCTGGGGTAAGGGCGGTTTGCCAATAATGCCTGTCGCTGTTGCCACAATGAACAATACAGCTATTACCCCCAGGGCTATCAAAATATATTTAGTAGTTTTTCCCATGACTATGCGTTTCGATATTTTATGATGTTTTTAAGATTAAGCTTATGACGTTAAAGTGTTATAGGATTGCCCAGATAATAATCAATCACCTTGCTCCTGAAAATGAGCTGGTATTGAGCTTCGATCATGTCAAATTGTGATTTATTAAGATTAGTAAGGGAAGTATTATAGTCCAGTGAATTTACTAAACCAACAGTGTACCGCTGCTGCGTAATGTTAAAGGCATCTTTATTAGCCTTGTATGTTTGCGTGGTCGAAAGATATTTTTTTTCGGCAGCGCGCAGATCCCAAACTGCCTGATAAATAACTTTGCTCAGCGTGTTACGGGCCAACTGCGAGGTTACCTCGGCATTTTGGGCCTGAATTTTTGCTTTGCGTACGGAAGTGCGCGCGGTAAACCTGCCAAAAATTGGTATCTGTAAGTTTAAAGCTATAGCCTGGTTAAAATTGTTACCTATTTGGGTAAAAAACGGATTGCTTTTAAATGTTTGGGTGAAGCCTGGCTGTACAACTACCTGATTTGTACCTTGCACAATACCGATGGGTGAAAACGTACCGGTAGATATTACCTGGTCTACTGTATTTTTTGCATTTGAATAATTAGAACCCGCCTGTCCTATCAGGGTAATGGTGGGATAATAATTGCCTTTTGCTACTTTTATAGCCTGTTCATATGATTTTTGCTGAACCTCTGCAAGCAATACATCAGGGTTTACGTTCAACGCCGTTTTTAATATGTCCTGCGGATCATATATTACTTTGATGTCGCTAAGTTTGCCGATATCCGGCTTCTGCACCTCTATCTCGGTAGCCGGATTCATCTCCATATATTGCTTTAGGGTAAGCATTGATGATTCCATCTGGTTTTGCGCGTTGGTATAATCAAGTTCCGAGGTTGAAAGCTGGGCCTTAGCTTGTGAAAGATCGGCAAGAGTTTGATTACCTACATTATAATTTTGCTGCGCTCTCTCCAGTGTTAGTTTCGATATCTCGATTTGCTGTTTGGATGCTCTAACCAGATCCTGGTTAGTTAATACCTGCAAAAAGGTGGTAACCACGTTTAATATCAGGTCGTTTTTAACTTTCGCTGTGGCGGTTTTATTGGCATCAACCAATATCCGGTTCTGGATAATCTGGTTACGCAATTGTCCACCCTGAAATAAGGTAACTTGTGTAGAGAATTGACCATAAACCTGTAAAATACGCTGATTAATGAACTGATAAGTTGATTGATCTATATTACGACCAAAGTTGAATCCGCCTTGCGGTGCTGCTGTAAGGTTGGGCAATTGATTAAATTTCGATTGCTTCAGATCTTCTTCAGACAGTGCCTCGGTAAACTGTGATTGTTTAATGGTTAAATTTCGCTCAAGGGCCAGGTCAATTGCTTTTTGTAAAGTGATTACTTCTTGTGCTTTAGCCTGAAAACCAAGTGCCGAAAATATAATAGCACCTATAAGAGTTGTTTTAATGGGTAGTGACAATATTGGTTTCATAAGTTTTTATATGCAATTGTAAGCAACTGATGCTTACCTTGCATGTTCATTTTTGTTTATTTTTTAAATAAAACATAAAAGGCCCGTTTCGTATATGTATCTGATTAAAACACCCTGGCTGCTCAAAAAGCTGTACCCCCAACTCATCTGGAATAAAAGCAAAGCTGATCGCTGCATTTATCTCACTTTTGACGATGGGCCTATACCAATTGTTACAACACATATATTAAATATTTTAAAACAGTATAATGCCAAAGCCACCTTTTTCTGTATTGGGGATAATGTAGCAAAACATCCCGATATTTTTAAGCAGTTGACCGACGATGGCCATGCCATCGGCAATCATACGTATAATCACCTTAAAGGTTGGGAAACTGATAACAAAATTTACCTGGATAATTTTTTACAGGCTGATAAAGTACTGGATACTCACCTTTTTCGGCCGCCATATGGCAGGATCAAAAGACAACAGATCCGCGATCTGCAGGACACCCGCCCCGACATTAAAATTATCATGTGGGATGTACTGAGTGGCGATTTTGATATCAACCTTAGTCCCGAAGCTTGTCTGCAAAATGTGCTGAAACATACCGAAGCCGGATCCATCGTGGTATTTCATGACAGTTTGAAAGCGTATGACCGGGTGAAATATACACTGCCCAGAGCTTTGGAAGTGTGGAGCAAGGTGGGGTTTAGTTTTTGCCCCTTACCCCTCTAAAGGGAAGACAGTTAGCAGTTTGCAACGGTTAAGAACCCGAATCAATCTATACCATGTAGTTTTTTATACCAATCAACAGCCTTTTGCTGAACATCTTTTACAAAATCATTCTTAGCATCATTATAGTCTATCGTATTTTTATATTCACTTTTCGATAATTCTTTTTTAAGCCGGCAATAGGCATCGCGTTCGTCGGGATGTAAAGCCAGATAATCCCGGAAAGCAACGTGCCTTATCCAATCGTCGGTATCTTTTACAAATACATGAATATGAGTTACAGATTTTAAACCTTGCTTAACAGACGGCACATCATTTACATCAATGAATGATGGTATGGCACCGCCTGTTTCACTTTTATATCTGCTGTAAAATCGCCTTGATGGCCAGTCGGGTTCATACATTTTAACATAGGTGTAATGCTGCTGCATGGGCCCAATGGTTTTATCCAGATCATCGGCGCTTTTTAACCCTACTTCTATATCAATAATGGGTTTGGCACAAAGCCCGGGAACTGATGTGCTACCAATATGAACTATAACCGGGTTTAAAAAACCCAATATATTATTGATCTTTTCCTTTTCCTCTGCAAATAAGATTGGCCAGTTATCCCGATAATCGGTTATCGTTATTTTCATAGTTTAGTTGTGTTTAAGCAGGTGATGCATTTGCCTTTCGTCATGGAATGGCAAATATATCGCATCCAGATATATCTTCATAACAACACAACTCGCTCGTAACCGATCCTCCTCTGCAAACTACCCATCTGCCAACTGCATTCCCCCTTCGGGGGGGGTGGGGGCCTCCTATTTAGAATAGCTCCAAATAACATTTACACAGTTGACTGACAGCTTTTAGTAGTAATTTTTGTAAATTCGCCGCACTGAGCCCAGCTATTGGGTTTGGTGTCAATTCGTTTACTTTTCACCTAAAAATCAAATACAAATGGCTTTTGATTTAGATATGATCAAAAAAGTTTACGATCGCTACAGCACCCGTGTGGATGCTGCCCGTAAAGCGACCGGTAAACATCTAACCTTAACCGAGAAAATTTTATATGCCCACCTTTCTGAAGGCGATGCTCAAAAAGCGTTTGGCCGCGGAGTGGATTATGTTGATTTTGCACCAGACCGTGTAGCTATGCAGGATGCTACTGCTCAAATGGCCCTTTTGCAGTTTATGCAGGCTGGCCGTCCGCAGGTTGCTGTTCCTTCTACCGTACATTGCGATCACCTGATACAAGCAAAAGTTGGCGCCGTTGCCGATTTAAATACTGCTGTTGACGTAAACCGTGAGGTTTATGATTTCCTGGCCTCTGTTTCTGATAAGTATGGTATTGGTTTCTGGAAAGCAGGCGCTGGTATTATTCACCAGGTTGTTCTGGAAAACTATGCTTTCCCGGGTGGTATGATGATCGGTACCGATTCACACACGCCTAACGCGGGTGGTTTGGGTATGATTGCCATTGGTGTTGGTGGTGCTGATGCTTGCGATGTAATGGCAGGCTTACCATGGGAACTTAAATTCCCTAAACTGATTGGTGTTAAATTAACCGGAAAACTTTCTGGCTGGACATCAGCAAAAGACGTGATATTAAAAGTGGCTGGTATCCTTACCGTAAAAGGTGGTACAGGCGCTATTGTTGAATATTTTGGCGAAGGTGCACGTTCACTATCTGCCACAGGTAAAGGTACCATCTGTAATATGGGTGCCGAAATTGGCGCTACTACTTCTATCTTCGGATATGACGAAAAAGCGGCTGCTTACCTAACCGGTACTAAACGCGGCGATATTGCCGAGCTTGCCAACGCAATTGCCGAGCACTTAACCGGCGACGAGGAAGTTTACGCCAACCCTGAGCAATATTTTGACCAGGTTATCGAAATCAACCTGTCTGAACTGGAACCGCATGTAAATGGTCCGTTCACTCCGGATCTGGCATGGCCTATCTCTAAATTCGCTACCGCGGTTAAAGAAAACAACTGGCCTACCAAATTAGAAGTTGGTTTGATTGGTTCATGTACCAACTCATCATACGAAGATATTACCCGTTCTGCTTCTATCGCGAAACAGGCTATCGATAAAAAATTAAAAACCAAAGCTGAGTTTACCATTACCCCAGGATCTGAGCTGGTACGTTACACGGTTGAACGTGATGGCTACCTGAATACTTTTGATCAAATGGGCGGTGTGGTATTAGCCAACGCTTGTGGTCCATGTATTGGTCAGTGGGCCCGTCATACCGACGATCCTACCCGTAAAAACTCTATCATCACTTCGTTTAACCGCAACTTTGCTAAACGTCAGGATGGTAACCCTAATACTCACGCTTTCGTGGCTTCGCCGGAAATTGTAACTGCTTTTGCTATCGCCGGCGATTTAACCTTTAACCCATTAACTGATACCCTGACCAACGAAAACGGTGAGCAGGTAAAATTTGATGAGCCACAAGGTATTGAAATGCCGGTAAAAGGCTACGCTGTTGAAGACGCAGGCTACCAGGCACCAGCCGAGGATGGCAGCACAGTTCAGGTTATTGTTGATCCAAAATCATCACGCCTGCAATTGCTGGAGCCGTTTAAAGCTTGGGAAGGTACCGATCTGAAAGGCTTAAAACTGTTGATCAAAGCCAAAGGTAAATGTACTACCGACCATATTTCTATGGCTGGCCCATGGTTAAAATTCCGTGGCCACCTGGATAACATATCTAACAATATGTTGATCGGCGCTATCAACTATTTTAACAATACTGCTGATAGTGTTAAAAATGAACTGACCGGCGAATACGGTCCGGTACCGGCTACTCAACGCGATTACAAAGCGAATGGTATTGGCACCGTAGTAGTAGGCGACGAAAACTATGGCGAAGGTTCATCACGTGAGCACGCAGCGATGGAACCACGTCACTTAGGCGTACGTGCCATACTGGTAAAATCATTTGCCCGTATTCACGAAACCAACCTTAAAAAACAAGGTATGTTGGGTATCACTTTTGCCGATACCAACGACTATGATAAGATCCAGGAAGATGATGTGATCGATATTGACGGCTTAACAACTTTTGCTCCGGGCAAACAGTTAACCGTTGTATTACACCACAAAGATGGATCTGTTGATTCGTTCCCGGTAAACCATACCTATAACGACCAACAAATTGAATGGTTTAAAGCCGGCGGCGCGCTGAACATCATCCGCAAGCAAATGGCATCTTAATAAGCTCAAAGCCGAAAGGTTAAAGCTGAAAGCTAATATTAAAAAGCCTCCCTTTTTTGGGGAGGCTTTTTTGTTGATTGCACGTCCTTCTTGTCCACTACGTCATTGCGAGCGCAGCGTGGCAATTCCCGATTTGCAGATCGGTTCTGTATAGTTAGGGATTGCCACGTCGTTCCTCCTCGCAATGACGCGTGGAGAGATTGTCATCCTATCTATAACACCGCAAACATATTCCTAACAATCTCATAGGCATATTTGCTGGACACATTTTTTATAAAATCAGGAAAGTCAATAGATGAATGCTCATTAGATTCATCTGAGATTATTCTTAAAACCACGAAGGGGATCTCGTATTCATAACAAACCTGGGCTACGGCGGCGCCTTCCATCTCCACACATAGTATGTCTGGAATAGCAGCGTGTAATTGATCCTTATCAGCCTGATCAGCAAAGAATTTATCACCGCTGGCTATAGTTCCTTGAAACACCCGGGTTTTATGTAATAAAAAGCGCTCAATTTCATGCTCGTCGATAAACGAATGGATATGATCGCCAACAATCGCATCAACGGATTTTTTTGCGATGCTGATGTAATCAGAGTCAGCTTCAAAATAGGTTACGCCCAGCAAAGGAATTTCGTGCCGAGGCATCAGCGGACGGGCATCCATATCATGTTGGATCAGGCGGTTGGCAACAACCACGTCCCCTATTTTCAATTCGGTACGGATAGCTCCTGCAACACCAATAAATATCAGATCGGTAATGTTAAACCTGGTGATCAAGCTAGTGACAGTAGTAGCTGCCGCAACTTTGCCCCATCTGGAAAAAACCAGTACGGTTTTAATATTACTGATAGTTCCGGTATAATATGTTCTCCTGCCGAAAGAAACTTCTTCAATACCTGTCATCAAGTGAAGGATGCTGTTAATTTCCTCATGCATGGCACCCATGATGCCTATTACTTTTTCGTTCATATGGTGGATGTTAATAGTTAAAAGTGGACTTACCTATCGACAAAGCCGGTTAAATAAGTCATCAAAACGGGGATATGCGGCAGTCATATCTTCTTTTACCGCCATTTCAAATTCGCTGAAATCAAAGCCCGGAGCTACTGCGCAACTTACCAGGCTAAAGCCCTCTTTCGAAGGTATTTCGGATGCGAACCAAGATCCGCCTGGTATAACAACAGAAAGCTCACCCGTATCTAATGCCGAAAGCTCGTATCGATGATAATTTCCGGCAACATCGATCATATGAATATAGAGTGGCGAACCGACGTGAAAATACCAAAGTTCATCGGATACTAACCGGTGAAAACCCGAAAAGTCTTCTCCTTCCAACAAGTAGTAAATGGATGTACAGGCTTGCTTAACGGCCGTTCCACCGGTCCGGCTTATTTGTTGTTCAGACCGAAACACCTCTTTATAATACCCACCCTCAGGATGTGGCTGCAACGTTAACCGTTGAACCCAATGAGCTGCATTTTGTGTATTCATATAGATAGAAGATTAAATAAATAGTTTTATAAAGTTCCCGCTTCAGGGGGCTTTAACTACCCTTTTCAACACCAATAAATTTTGTCCGTTAAGGCTATAGCCACTTATATTATTCTGGTATAGGTTCACCAGTTTATCGTAATACAATACCACCACCGGCGATTGCTCCATCACCAAACCGTCCATTTGCTGGTATAGCGCATAGCGGGCAGCATCATTTTTTTCATGATAGGTCTGCTCAAACAGCGCGTCGAATTTTTTATTGTTAAACCCTGTATAATTGGGTCCAAAAGGGATCTTATTTTTGGAGTAAAAAACCGACAAATAATTTTCACCATCAGGGTAATCGGCTATCCATTGACCGTAAAAAAAGTTTATGCCATTTTTGGCTACTAGTTCACGCAGGCTGGCACCCTGGGTAATTTCTACACTGGTTTTGATACCTATCCGATCTAATTGCCCTTGTACATACTCTATCAAACTGCGGTAACCTACCGTGGTGGCCAATGAAATTTCGGGCAGGTTTTTACCATCCGGAAAACCGGCTTCGGCTAATAGTTGTCTGGCTTTTTCAGGGTCGTAAGTATAGCCTTTTACATTTTTACCGAAACCAGGCATTCCCTCCGGGATAAAACCTTCATAGCCGGGTGTGCCCATACTATTGCGCAGGTATTTCATCATTTTTTGCCTGTCGATAGCATAATTAATAGCCTGCCTTACTTTTAATATCTTTAGCGGTGACTTTTTTACTATGGCCAGGTTGGTATCTACCAATATGCCCAGGTACATGGTATTTAGATATGGAGCCGTATTCAGCACAAATTTGCCCTGGTACTTTTGTGTCACCTTGCCAGATTTGGTCAGGATATCATCCCGGTAACTGCCATCAATATCATTTAAAAAATCAAGCTTCTTTTTGATAAATTCCAGGAATGATGTTTGTTTATCGGCAATAAAGCTGGCTTTTACCGCATCGAGGTAAGGCAAGCGGTTACCCTTATTATCCTTCTCCCAGTATTTTTCGTTTTTAAGCAGCACCAATACCTCCCCTTCTTTCCAGTATTTAAACTTGAATGGACCTGTGCCGATGGGATGGCTCCTGAAATCTTTACCATAAAACTCCACCACCTCTTTGGGCACAACAGAACAGTACTGCGCAGTAAGCATACTTAAAAAAGGGGCGAATGGCTGTTTAAGGCGGATATTAAAAGTACTATCATCAGGAGCAGTAAATGAGCGTTTCCCCTCTACTTTATCGCTAAATATCCAGGAGCCAGACGAGGCTACTTTAGGATCAATTAATCGCCCAAAACTATACACAAAATCGGATGCTACAGCCTTGCGACCAACACCATCTTTAAAATGCGGGTCATCGTGAAAGTAAACATCATTGCGCAAATGAAAGGTATACAAAAGACCATCGGCAGATATATCCCAGCTTTTAGCAATACAGGGTATTACTTTCAAACTATCATTGATCTGTACCAGGCCATTAAAAACCTGGTTATCCATCCAAATGGTATAATGATTACGGCAAAAGGCGGGATCGAGTGAAGTAAGACCTTCCTCCAGGTTAATATTAAAAATGGTTTTACCAGAATTTGAAGCCGCGTTACGGCAAGCGCTAAACTGAATGAACAGTACAGAAAACAATAACAAGCTCCATTTATTCATGCAGAGCTAAATATATTAATTATTGAATTATCGATTTAGTGAATTGGTGATTTATTACCTGGGGATGAAGATCATTAGTTCTTCTTGCTAACAAGTTTGTCATCCTGAGCGTAGCGAAGGATCTATTCATTAACCTGCATATCGTATAATAGATGCTTCACTCCGTTCAGCATGACAAGGGCGCTTTAAAAACAAGAAAGCCTCCCAAATGGGAGGCTTTCTAATATCAAAAATTCAAAATCCGAAATCGAAATTCCGAAATCCGAAATCAATCTATTCTTCAACCAAACTTTCGCCGGTAACGGTTTCTTTAATTTTGGTTTCCAGTTCTTCCTGTAGTTCAGGGTTATCCAGGATCAGTTGTTTAACCGCATCACGGCCCTGGCCCAAACGAGTTTCGCCATAGCTAAACCATGAACCCGCTTTTTTTATGATGTTATATTCAACACCCAGGTCGATGATCTCACCAGCTTTTGAAATACCCTCACCGAACATGATATCAAACTCGGCCACGCGGAACGGAGGAGCCACTTTATTCTTAACAATCTTCACCTTTACGCGGTTACCTGAAACTTCGTCGGTATCTTTAATTTGTGATATACGGCGTACATCCAAACGTACCGAAGCATAAAATTTCAAAGCATTACCACCGGTAGTGGTTTCGGGGTTACCAAACATTACACCAATCTTATCTCGCAATTGGTTGATAAATATACAACAGCATCCGGTTTTGCTGATAGTACCTGTTAGTTTACGCAAGGCTTGCGACATTAAACGCGCGTGCAGACCCATTTTGGAATCGCCCATTTCGCCTTCAATTTCCGCTTTGGGAACCAAGGCGGCAACAGAGTCAACTACCAGGATATCGATAGCGCCAGAACGGATCAGGTTATCGGCAATTTCCAGTGCCTGCTCACCATTGTCCGGCTGGGAGATCAACAGATTCTCTACATCCACACCTAATTTTTTAGCATAGAAACGATCGAAAGCGTGCTCCGCATCAATAAACGCGGCGATGCCACCTTTTTTCTGTGATTCCGCAATGGCGTGGATAGCCAATGTGGTTTTACCTGACGATTCAGGTCCGTATATTTCAATAACCCTTCCTTTTGGTAAGCCGCCAACGCCTAAAGCGATATCCAGACCTAAGGAGCCGGTTGATATTACTTCTGTAGGTTCAATAACGGAATCACCCAACTTCATGATGGTACCTTTTCCGTATGATTTTTCCAGCTTATCTAAAGTAAGCTGTAATGCCTTCAATTTATCTGTGTTGCTCATCTTAAAAATTTCTAAAACAAATATATAAATGTTTTATTTAAAATTACTAATTTTTTTAGTAATTTATTTACATGATTAAATATTTGTCATGCTGAATGCAGTGAGGCATCTATTATAAGATATACAAGTTGATAAATAGATCCTTCGCTCCTCAGGATGACAATGCTTAATAATAACAGATAAACTTACTTAACCCGCCACTAGCAATCAAATATCTTTATCCACACTGCGCTTCTTCAACTCTTTTGTAATGATATTCAGCGCTTTTTTCTTTTTGGCTTCTTTTGCTTTTTTGATCTTTGCAGCTTCAGCTTTTAACAAGGCTGTTTCAGTATTATGCTGCTCATAGTATTTACAGAACCACGTAAGCGGACATATTTCGCATTTTGGGCTCCGGGCCAGGCAAATATACCGGCCATGCAGTATGAGCCAATGATGGGCTACACCTATATATTCTTTGGGAATGTGCTTGATCAATTGCTTTTCGACAGCCAACGGGGTGGTTGCATTATGCGTAAGGCCAATACGATTAGATACCCGGAACACATGCGTATCTACGGCCATGGCCGGTTCTTCGAAAATTACCGACGCGATAACATTGGCTGTTTTACGACCTACCCCAGGCATTTTTTGCAGGTTTTCGATACCCGCAGGTACTTCACTGTTAAAAACATCTACCAGCATTTTTCCCATACCTACTAAATGTTTGGCTTTATTATTAGGATAGCTTACACTCCGTATATAAGTAAAAACTTCTTCCGTAGTTGATGCGGCCAGGTCTTCGGGCGTAGGGAACCGTTCAAACAGCCTTGGTGTAACCTGGTTAATGCGTTTATCGGTGCATTGAGCCGACAAGATCACGGCAACCAATAATTGAAAAGGGTTATCGTAATGCAGTTCGGTAACGGGATTGGGTTGGTTTTTTGAAAAATATTCAACAAAATGGCGGTAGCGTTCGGCCTTAAGCATTTTTAAAATTAAGAATTTTTTTATGGTAAAGATCGTGCTCCTATAGTTTAATACATATATTATAATATGTATTAAACTATATTATCAATTACACGATCCATATAAAATAGAAAGGTTCATAAATCATCCCGGATGTTGGTTTCTGTTCTCTCGAACATCCGCCTCCATCAACAATTATGATCTATGAACCAGCAAGTTCGGAATACTTAACGCAGGCTTTTAGAGTAGTCAAGTATCTGGTGTATAGTTTGTACCTTGGGTTTTTTGTTCAAAAGGTCCAAATCAGCGCGAATTGAATTGTAAAATATCAATTCGTCAGCACCCAGATTTTCTTGTGCATTCTCGTCCATTAAAGCCTGGTTGGCAATTCCATTTAATGTTGTTGTAAAGGTTTCATCCATAAGCTTATTTTGTTGTAAATTTTATATGATTTATAACGGCGACTTAAAGATAATATTTTATCAAATGAAAATTAAATGAAATTTTTTTTACGGGTTAATTTTTATCACCCTAAGTGAATAAGTTAAGTTATTAATCACAAAAAATCGGGCTATTGAAAAAAGACCACCACTTAACCAGCAGATCTATTGATCAACAGCCCAATTCTTTTTATTAATTTTTTAAGCTCAACTCTTTACTCTGCATCATTTTGCGGAGGTTATTGAGGGCATAACGCATCCGGCCTAAAGCGGTGTTGATGCTTACTTCGGTTATATCGGCAATTTCTTTAAAGCTCATATCGCCAAAGTGGCGCATGATCAATACCTCTTTTTGCTCTGACGGTAAAAGCTGTATCAGCGTTTTCAAATCTTTATGGGTTTGCTCACGCACCATCCTGTCCTCGGTGCTTTCATCATAATTACCCAGTACTTCAAAAATATCAAAATCGTCGCCATTGCTGATCATAGGCGCACGTTTTTCGCGACGGAAGTGGTCAATAACCAAATTATGTGCAATACGGGTTACCCAAGGTAAAAACTTACCTTCTTCGTTATACTTTCCAGCTTTCAGCGTATTGATAACTTTGATAAAGGTATCCTGAAAAATATCCTCGGCCAGATACTCGTCTTTTACAAGCAGGTAAATAGAGGTATATATTTTGGTCTGATATCGTCTGATCAACTCCACTAGCCCAGCTTCATCACCGGCAATGTATAGATGGATTAGATCCTGATCACTTTTCAATTGAAAATCCATAGAAAGTACTACTTAAACTTAATTTTTAGTTAAAAACTTATAAAGTAAAGTATATTCTATAGCGTGCTCCTTAGGGGTTAAGAAATTGTTACTTCAAATAAAACAAATTCCCGGCTAAAAAACAAATTATATTTTTTACTTACTTCTGTTAATCAGGTTAATTGGTATTATGAACGGCTTCGCCCTTTATAATTCTTACACCTATCCAGGGGTTTGACAAGGGCGCCCGGCAATGGTTTAATCACTTACTCAAAAAATTTATAAATCCCCCCCTGTTTTTCTCTATTAAGTATTTAAAAGTCAGCAAACTGTAAAGTCGGAAATTTATTTGGCGCAAATCTCCAAACAAAGCAAAACCTATTTGGATTCTGCTAATTTTTTTAGGATTTTTGCATTCCGGAAAAAAGACCATGGTCAATTGTCCATAGACCATAGCTTTGAGAAACAACTATGGTCTATGGACCATCGACTATCAACTATTATGACTAAAGAAGCAGAAAAAGATCCGCAGAAACATATCATTATTAAAGGGGCCCGCGTACATAATTTGAAGAATATGGATGTGGCCATCCCCAAAAACAAGCTGGTTGTAGTTACCGGCATGTCGGGTTCAGGCAAATCATCACTTGCTTTTGATACTTTATATGCCGAGGGTCAGCGCCGTTATGTAGAAAGTCTTTCTTCCTATGCGCGCCAGTTTTTGGGCCGGATGAACAAACCCGATGTGGACTATATTAAAGGCATTGCACCTGCTATAGCTATCGAACAAAAGGTCATAACCTCCAATCCGCGTTCCACAGTAGGTACCTCTACCGAAATATATGATTATTTGAAACTGCTCTTCTCCCGGATTGGTAAAACTATTTCCCCGGTATCTGGTCAGATAGTAAAAAAAGACTCTGTTACCGATGTGGTAAATTTTATACTATCGTTACCGAACGAGAGCCAGGTAACAGTTTTAGCCCCACTGTACCCGCATAATAACCGCAGCTTAAAAGAGGAGCTGGCCGTTTTAATGCAAAAGGGCTTTGTACGGGTAGAGTACCTGAACAAACTATCAAAAATTGAAGCTTTACTGGAGGATGAATCCATTGAAAATACTTCATTGATAGCCGAGACCCATGGAGAGAAGAAAGCTAAAGGCAAAAAGCTTAAAGCTGAAAGTGAAGAAACCATAACACAGGAAGAAGAGGCTCCTACCCATTACCCCGGTGTCCGTATCGTAATTGACCGGATATCAAAGAATGAAGAGGACGAAACCATAAGCCGTTTGGGCGATTCGGTGCAGACCGCTTTTTTTGAAGGCAAGGGCGATTGCTATGTACGTTACCAGGAACCAGATGCCGACGGTGAATTGGAACGTTTTTTCTGCGATCGCTTTGAACTTGATGGTATTAAATTCGAGGAGCCTACACCCAATTTCTTCAGCTTTAACAATCCATACGGCGCTTGTAAAAAATGCGAGGGATATGGTAAGGTGATCGGTATTGACGAGGACCTGGTGATCCCCGATAAAAGCAAAAGTATATATGAGGGTGCTATAGCCCCATGGCGCGGCGAAAAAATGCGCGAGTGGAACGATATACTCATCAAACACGCTTTGCAGTTTGATTTCCCGATACATCGCCAGTACAATCAGCTAACAGAAAAACAACAACGCCTGTTATGGACAGGCAATAAATATTTCCGTGGCCTGGATGAGTTTTTCCATGAGATGGAGGCGCAGACCTACAAGATCCAATACCGGGTTATGCTGTCGCGCTACCGAGGCAAAACCACCTGCCCGGAATGCAAGGGCAGCCGCCTGCGTAAAGATGCATCGTATGTAAAGATCAACGAACGTTCTATTACCGATGTGGTATTAATGCCATTGGATAGAGCTTTGGAGTTTTTTAAAGGACTGCAATTAAATGAAACGGATGCCAAAGTGGGTAAACGCCTGCTGATGGAGATCACTAACCGCTTGTCGTTTTTAAATGATGTGGGATTGAGCTACCTGACGCTTAACCGTTTGTCAAATACCTTATCAGGTGGTGAATCGCAGCGTATTAATCTGGCTACATCACTGGGCAGCAGTTTGGTAGGCTCGGTATATGTATTGGACGAGCCAAGTATTGGTTTGCATCCCCGCGATACACAGCGCCTCATCAGCGTATTAAAATCATTGCGCGATGTGGGTAATACAGTATTAGTGGTGGAGCACGAAGAAGAGATAATGGAAGCTGCAGACCACATCATTGACATTGGCCCCGAAGCCGGGACTCATGGCGGCGAACTGATCTTCACAGGTACTTACAAAGAGATATTAAAGGACGAACACAGCTTAACAGGCAAATACCTGAGCGGCCGTGAATCCATAGCCATACCAGCACATCGCCGTAAATGGAATGATTATATCGAGATCAAAGGCGCGCGCGAAAACAACCTGCAACATGTCACGGCTAAATTCCCGTTAGGGGTTCTTACCGTAGTTACAGGAGTGTCCGGTTCGGGTAAAACCAGTCTGGTAAAACGCATATTGGCGCCTGCTCTGCAAAAAGCATTAGGTAATTATTCGGGCGAACAAACTGGCTCGTACGATGGCATCGATGGTGATTATGCTAAAATAGAACAGGTAGAACTGGTCGACCAGAATCCCATTGGTCGTTCATCACGCTCCAACCCGGTTACGTATGTAAAAGCCTGGGACGAGATCCGCAATCTGTATGCTTCACAACCGGCAGCAAAGGCCGCGGGACTAAAACCATCAGCATTCTCCTTTAACGTTGAAGGCGGTCGCTGCGACGTTTGCCAGGGCGAGGGCGAAGTGAAGATAGAGATGCAGTTTATGGCCGACATCTTCCTGACCTGCGAAACCTGCGGTGGTAACCGTTTTAAACAACACATACTGGATATTACTTACAATGAAAAAAATGTAGCCGAAGTGCTGCGCATGACCATTGATGAAGCATTGATCTTCTTCGCTAAGGAACCCAAGATCATCGCTAAGATAAAACCTTTGGTTGATGTAGGTTTGGGTTATGTACAGTTGGGACAATCGTCAAATACGCTCTCGGGCGGCGAGGCACAGCGTATTAAGCTGGCATCGTTCCTGGTAAAGGGCAACAATACTAATAAAACACTATTCATTTTTGACGAGCCTACCACTGGTCTGCATTTTGCCGATATCAAAAAATTGCTCAAATCATTTGACGCCCTGTTGGAACATGGCAATACCATTATTGTAATAGAGCACAACATGGATGTGATTAAATGTGCCGACTGGATTATTGACATTGGCCCCGAAGGCGGCGACCGCGGCGGAAAAGTGGTATTTGAAGGTGTACCTGAAGATCTGATTAAAGAGAAAAAATCACATACGGGTTATTATTTGAAAGAACGGTTCGGAAAGTAATTATTACTCTTGTCATAACTAAAAAGGGTTGCTGTAAACAGCAACCCTTTTTAGTTAAAATCTTCAGACTGCGCGGATATAAATTCCCTTTTATTTTCCCTTCGTAAATACTTATATTTACCTCATAAAGCCCTAATCTTTTGTTATCCACCTGTTTACCAGGCTTATTATTAGCACCTAAATCTTAATCTCATGTCTGATACAAAAGAATTCTACGTAGACATCCGTCCAATGTTTGGCGGACATTTAACACAAAGCCAGGTTGATGGTATCCAGGCCATACTCAAAGCCACAACAGACGCAGGCATTACAGATGATCGTAAAACCGCTTATATACTGGCCACTGTTTTTCATGAAACCGCTAAAACCATGCAGCCAATTGCCGAATTTGGTAAAGGTGCTGGGCACGATTATGGCAGAAAGCTAAAAATGGGTGGCGGCCCGGCTAAGCGCATTCCTTATACCACACCCGATGAATTATATTATGGTCGTGGTTATGTACAATTAACCTGGTATGAAAATTACGATAGCATGGGCAAACTGCTCAACATCGACCTGCTTGATAACCCAGATCTGGCTTTACAACCAGCCATAGCCGCAGCCATTATGATCAAAGGAATGACCAAAGGCTTATTTACAGGCGTAGGCTTGGATAAGTATTTTACGGATAAACTTACCGACTGGGTAAATGCCCGCAAAATCATTAACGGTCTCGACATGGCCAAAACCATATCAGGCTATGCTCAAACTTTTTATAAGGGGCTAACAGAGTAGCATCCGGGAATCTGAAAGAGAAAAATAACCTACCAGTTATTTAACCTTCAATTAAGTAACCGATATATTTGACTGGGAGATGTGAGCAGTACTGTTTCCGCTTTTGTTGGCAATAAGCCCAAATGCTCACTATTTAAAGACAAACGGCATTCATCCTGATTACCTTTTAGTTAAGTTCAAATAGTATTTAAAACGGCGTGTATTTCCGTTACCTTTGCCCCTCCTTGAACTTTATTGCACATACCCCCCTGATTGAATATGATTACACCATTACAAAACTTTTTTAAAGCAGTAAGCTTTATACTGCTTATTATTACTTTTTTTTCTTGTTCAAAAAGTCAGAAAGATCCAGATTTAACACCCGACAAACCGAAGCCAGCCTTGACCGCAAAAATCAATGGGACAGACTATAACCTGACAGCTACAGATTTTACATCGACCTATTATGCCACGGATGGTGACGATGTAAAAGCACTGCAAACTACCGCCAACCTGGATGCCAGCGGCAGTAAACTGGTATTCTTCATCAGCGATCTTAAAGGCGGATCGGTTAACCTCAGTAAAAAAGCGGGTACCTCTTTAAATCCAGGCAATCCAACCTTAAAAGTAAACGCCTTAACAACTACAACTACTTCTGTACAAACCTATGTACAGTATATTAACAGTGGTAATATCTATTTCGCCAACTCGGGCAACATTACTGTTACCATCAATGCCAATACTGCTATGGTAAGCTGGGATATCGTATTTAAAGATGCGGCAGGAAAAGATTTCGCGTCAAATGGCTCTTATACGGCTGCCAATTTTACCAGTAATACTAAACCAAAAACGCAGATAGTTGATCCTACACCGGTTTCGGCCAAACCTACTATTGAAAGTATTAGTCCGCAGCAAGGCAAATACAATGATACGGTAACCATAACTGGTGTTAATTACAGTTCGGTTTTAACAGACAACTTAGTGAAATTTAACGGCGTGGACGCCGTGGTGAAAACAGCTACCCCAACCCGGCTTAGGGTACTTGTGCCCTTAACAGGTACTACCGGCAACATCAGTCTCAAAGTAAAAAACAGTGAAACTGTTAATGGCCCTGTGTTTACTTATGCTGCCTTGCCAAACCTCACCGACGTTAAGCCTACGGAAGGCAGAGCCGGGGATATAGTAACCCTTACAGGTATCAATTTTAGCAGCAACCCGGCCGACATTGTTGTTAACTTTGATAATGCTATTGGAACTATTGTAACAGCAACCTCCACCCAGGTTACTGTTAAGGTTCCGGCTGGTTTAAAAGCTGGAGCCTTTGTGCGTCTTACCATCAGCATTAAAGGTATTAAATCAGCTTCAGTAAGCACTTATCTGATTGACGCCCCATATCCCAATCTGAATTGGGAAAGCCTGACGTCGATTCCGAGGCTACAAAATATTAATCAAATGATACATATGGGCTCAACGCTGCTTATTACCGGCGGCAACAATGCTAACTTTCTGTATTATAGCGCAGACGGAAAAACATACTCAGATGTAGCATCTAATCTCCCCTTTAACAAATCAAAAAAACTAATTATCAATGTTTTAAAAGCCTATAAAAGCGCTTATTACATCTCTACTAATCTTGGTATTGCCAAATCAACCAACGGCATTTACTGGACTAAGCTTACGCCCGAAACTACCGCACCCGATACGGGCTTTACAGGTATTACAATTACCAACAATTACGTTGCAGTGGTAAGCGGTAACAGACTCTACCGATCAACCAACGGTGGTAACAGTTGGACCCGCACCAATATCAGTGTGCCAGGTGCTACGCTCAACTATACAACTGCCATTACTGATAGTTACAGTAGCAATAACTTTTTTGCAGTAGACACCAGTAAAAACTACACATCCAAAGAAGAAAAATTATTTTATCGTTCAGCAGATAACGGAACTACCTGGGAAGCAACTAAAGGTTATACCGGCATTTATTATTATAATTTAGGTTATAAAGATTTTCTGGCTGCCGCCAGTTATAGTGTATTTTGCGCGTTTAGCTATAAAGGGGCGGCTCAAACAGAAGGCAGCCAGCGCCTTTACAGATCAACCAACAAAGGCGACTCCTGGACTCAGGTGGGTACGGAAGCATGTAACGTGATCAAAGCTGATAGTGCAACCGTTGCTTATGGTAGCCAAACCTTTAATCTATCCAGCAATGATGGGGTTAATTTCAAAAGCTATCCTATGCCTGCTGGCTACACTTTAGGCGGTATTGAATTTACCAACAATTATTATTATATCATGGGTTTTAATGCAGCTGGTGACCGTAAAATATTCCGGGCAGCAAGGTAAAGAGCCCATTTCCGGTACAAACAAAAAGCCTTCCATATTTATTGTGGAGGGCTTTTTGTTTTATGACAGCTGCTCGATGTCTATTAATCAAAATCTAACAATCATCAACACGTTCAGCGCAATCAAAATCAATCAGCGGTCTACTGCCCGCCTGTTTTAACGTACATATAAACTATGCCGCCTACCACAATAATGGCCAGTACAATAAGTCCGGTTACACCTTTCTTTTTATCCTGGCGCATCAGCCAAATTAAAAAAGCAACCAATGGCAACACAAAAACTGCCCAGAAAATCAATGAAGGAATGTTCATATTTTTTAATTATTAAATTGGTGATTTACTGAATTAGTGATTATTGCCAATTAATGAGTTATTGAATTATTAATACAACATACAATCCCTTCAATTCACTAAATCACTAATTCAGTAAATCACTAATTAAAAAGGCATCCTTGCCAGCGGAGCTGTCTCCTGTCCGGCAAATTCACCTTTTAAGTATTTATAGTAACCGGCAATGGCTATCATGGCCGCGTTGTCGGTACAGTACTCCATTTTGGGTATAAAGCTTTCCCAGCCATTTTTTGCGCAGAGCTCCTGCAGTCCTAAGCGTAAACCGGTATTGGCCGATACACCGCCCGCCAAAGCAATTTGTTTTATGCCGTACTCCTGCGCTGCCTTTTGCAATTTGTTCAACAGTATGGTAGCTATACGTTTTTCAACCGACGCGCAGATATCCGGCAGATTCTGGCTGATAAAATCAGGATTCTTAGCCACGTTATCCCTGATAAAATATAAAATCGATGTTTTCAATCCGCTAAAGCTAAAATCCAGGCCCGGTATCTGTGGCTCAGGAAATTTGTAAGCATCAGCATTGCCCTTGCGCGCGTATTTATCAATCAACGGGCCACCCGGATAAGGCAAGCCTAATATTTTGCTGGTTTTATCCATGGCCTCGCCCGCGGCATCATCAAGCGTTTGGCCAATTACCTCCATATCAAAATAATCTTTCACTAAAACTATTTGTGTATGTCCCCCAGAAACGGTAAGACACAAAAATGGAAATACAGGCTTATGATCGCCAATAAAATGGGCCAATATATGGGCCTGCATATGATTTATATCAATAAGCGGCAGGTTTTTAGCCAGCGCAAATGCCTTAGCAAATGATACACCTACTAAAAGTGAACCTAAAAGTCCAGGTCCGCGGGTAAAAGCTACTGCATCAACATCATTTTTGCTTACTTTTGCATTCAATAATGCTTGTTGTACAGCAGGAACAATATTTTGCTGATGAACCCTTGAGGCAAGCTCAGGGACAACGCCTCCATATGCTTCGTGAATGGTTTGATTGGCAATTACATTGCTCAGTATCTCTCCGTTAACACAAACAGATGCGGAGGTTTCATCACATGAAGATTCGATTCCTAAAATTACAGGCACAATATTAAGTCAAAAGTCAAAAGTTTAAAGTCAAAAAATGACCTTACCCTTTGACACGTTATAAATACATTTAGAAAAGTAAAACATTTCAAACGGTTTTGAATTTTTACTTTTGAATTTTTAATTAATTACAAAGTTATTAAAAAAGTACTCAATATAGCGTTAGGGATAGTGTTGTTCATTTTATTGACACTGAGCATACTTTTACTGGCGTTTCAGTATAAACCTGTACAAACCTGGGCCGCTAAAAAAGCCGCGGGTTATCTTTCGGACGAGCTGCACACCACAGTTAGCATCAGAAGCTTGTACATCAGACCTTTTACTTCTGTAGTATTAGAGGGTTTATATGTGCTCGATAAAAAACGGGATACCTTATTGAACACACCGAAGCTGGCTGTGGATATTGAAGGTTTTTCGCTCTTCTTCAGCATCAAACAACGAACTATCAATTTTGAATCTATTCAACTGGATAACGGTTCTTTTTATCTCAAAAAACAAAAAGACAGTACTACCAACCTCAAATTCATAATTGATTATTTTAGCTCAGGCGATACCACCCAAAAAGCTAAAAGTAAACCCTGGACACTTAATTTCGACAAAATCACCATCAATAACTTTCATTTCCGCTACAAGAATCAGTTGGTTGATACAGTGCTGAACAAGGTTAATTTTGACGATATCGATGTAAATCATTTTAGTACGGTAGTGACGGGTATGGATATCAAAAACCACTTATTCAAGGGTAATGTTCAGCACCTTACATTACAGGAAAAAAGTGGTTTCTACGTAAAAAACTTTACGGCGCATACTACTATCGATACCAACCAGATCTTATTGCAGCATCTCGCTATTCAAACCCCACACTCCGATCTGAAAGACTATTTTCACATGCAGTTTAAATCATTTGATGACTTTGATGATTTCGAAAACCGGGTAAACATGGATGCCGACTTTAAATCATCACGTATATCATCATCAGATATTGCCTACTTTACCAGCGGCATGGGTAAAACCACGTTTGACCTGGGTATTGAGGGCCGTGTTAAAGGATTGGTAAATAACCTGAAGGCCAAACACGTTACCATTAGCGGCGGTCAGGCCACTTTTATAAAAGGTGACTTTAATTTACGAGGCCTGCCCGATTGGGATAATACTTTCCTCGACCTGAAGTTTGATCAGGTTGCCTCTAACAAAAAAGATCTGGATTACCTCATCAGCCATTTTTCGGGTAATGCAACCATGAAAGTGCCAGCCATCATAGGTAAATTTGGCAATATCAACTTTACCGGCAGGTTCAATGGCCTGCAGAATGATTTTGTTGCCTACGGCATATTCAAAACAGGGCTTGGTAGGTTTGATACCGATATCAATCTCAAAATTGATAAGAAAAACGTTCCAAGCTACAGCGGCAAACTGGATGCCTTTAATTTTGACCTGGGCGCCCTGCTTGATGAAAAATCGCTTGGCCGCACTACCTTTAACGCCGACATACAAGGGAGGGGTGACGAGCTTAAAAACCTTACCGAAAAAGTTGATGCCCGTATCGCTAACATAAATTATAACAACTACACCTACAATAATCTTACGGTAAACGGTTCGTTCATTAAAAAGTTGGCCAACGGACATATTACCATCAATGATAAAAATGTAAAGCTGGATCTGAAGGGCTCTGTAAATTTAAATCCCGTGCTACCGGCATATGATCTGGCGGCAAGCATTAAGGATGCTAACCTGAACAAGCTCAAACTTATTACAGATACCATCACCATAAGTACACAGCTAAAGGCCAAATTTTCTGGTAATAGCCTGGCTAATATTGAGGGTAATATTTTACTTTCTCCTGCCAGGGTTGTTGATCCGCGCAACAATTATGTGGTTGATTCTTTATATCTGTCATCAACCGGAAAAGGCAACAACCGGGAGATTGACTTAAAGTCAGATTTTGCTGATGGCAGTATCAAGGGGATTTTTGATTTGGCCACACTGCCCTCCTATTTTAAGACCATTGCTAAAAAATATATCCCTTCATTAAAAACAACTACTGTTACGCCCAAACCCGAGCAGTTTACATTTAATCTTACGCTTAAGAATACCGACCCGCTTACCGCCATATTTGTACCAGACCTGAAAATACCCGATCAAGGTACTCTTGTAGGGCAATTTGATTCGGAAAAGAAAACGGCTATCCTGTCTGGCTATATCAAAACATTTAAATATGGTAAAATTGTATTTCACGATTTCATCATCGATGAAAACACTACCGACGATATGCTGGGCCTTAACTTATCGTTAAGAAAGATTGACCTAAGTGACAGCCTGTTTATTAAAGACATCAACATTACCAATTTCCTGAAGCATGACAGTCTTAATTTTAACGTAAAGCTGTCGGATAAAAACGCGGTAAACCAGCTCGATCTTTATGGCCTGGTTGAATTTGGACGCGATACTACAGCCAAATTAAAACTGCTACCTTCTGACGTTATCCTGGAGAAACAAAAATGGCACATCCAGGAACAGGTTCGCATCAGATTGTTAGATGGTAAAACCCAGGTATCGGGCTTTGAATTATCCAATGGGCCACAAAAGGTGCGCATTAATGGCTTTATATCCGATAACCCGGCCGATGAACTGAAGCTCTCCTTCGAGAAATTCAACATGCGTACACTCAATCAGCTAACCCGAACTTCGGGTATCTATTTGAGGGGCTATCTGAATGGCGACGTGAAGTTTACATCCATTACCAAATCGCCCGGAGTTGACGCGCATTTGAATATCGACTCATTAACCATGAACCGGACACTGATTGGTGATCTAAAATTAGTATCAACCCTTGGTAACGATCGCAAACAGGCCGACATGAAGTTGAACATTCTAAACCGTGGGCTGGAAACCATGAACATCGGGGGTACCTACTACTTTGGCCATGACACCGATGACAACCTGGACTTTGATGTTAAAATGAACCAAACCGAAGCCATTATCTTTACCCCTTTTATCAAAGATCTGGTTTCTAATGTTAAAGGCCACATCTCTACTGATCTTAAACTTTCCGGGAAACCATCAAATCCCCAGTTTAACGGCAGTATAACGCTTGAAAATACTGGCGTTACTGTCAATTATCTTAAAACCGCTTATGTTGTTAATAATAAACTAAGTGTAAACAACAGCGTTGTCAATTTGAATAACATGATATTAAAGGATATACGCGGGGGTACAGGTACAGCAAGTGGCACAGTTGACCTTAACAACCTATCCAACCCTGATATTCAAGTATCTGTTCTTGCCCGTAATCTGATGGCCCTAAACACTACATTTAAGGACAATCACCTTTATTATGGCACGGCATATGGCAGTGGTACATTTAGCTTTAAAGGGCCGGTTGATAATATGAAGATTGATATTACGGCGCGTACTGAGGCTGGTACGGTTTTCAATATCCCGCTCAATACTTCATCAACTGCCAGTGAATATGACTTTATAAGATTTGTTGGGCATAAGGATACGGCAAAAGTTGTAAATAAAACCCGGGCGTTTAATGGCGTTACCTTAAATTTTGACCTGAGCGCCGATGAAAAGACGGTTGTTAAAATAACCACTGATTATGGTTTACTTGAGGGTAGCGGTGTTGCCAATAATTTAAAACTCAATATTAACAGCCTAGGCGATTTTGAAATGTATGGCGACTTCCTGATATCCACAGGTAAGTTTGAATTTACCGCCAAAAACTTCATCAGCAAAAACTTTACGGTAAACCAGGGCGGTACCATCCGATGGACAGGCAATCCATCAAACGCCGAGATAAACCTGAAAGCTTTATATGAGGTGCGAACCAGTAAAGCCCCGCTTTATGCAGCCGCTGGCTTACAAACGCCAACTTCGTCACAACAAACATTGGTACAGGCACAGCTAATACTAACCAAGTCTTTGTTGCAGCCAAATATTGATTTCGACTTTAACTTTCCTACTGATCCTTCGGTAAAGGATGATTTGGCTACGTACCTGGCTGATAACAACAATCGCAGTCAGCAGGCAATTAACATTATTGTACGCCGCAGTTTCACATCAAACAATAATAATAACAATTTAATTGCGGGCACTGCAGAACAAATGATAAGTGAATTTGCCTTCAACAAGCTCAACAACCTGATATCACAATCACACATCAAAAACTTTGATTTTGATTTAAACATCCGTTCGCTTAACGAAGCTAATGCTTCATTGAGGTTTTTTAATAGCAGACTATCATTTAACGGAAGCTTATATAACAATACAGGCTCCAATGACCTGTTCAACAATACCTCCAGTTTGTTTAACGGTAATTTAACTAAAGACTTTGAAGCATTGTACCAGATTAGGAAGGACGGAAATTTGACAGCAAGATATTCTTACAGGTTGCTGAATAACACCACACTCAACCCCTTAAACAATCTCGACTTTCAGTATGTGAACGGATTTGGTTTAGTATACTCCCGTGATTTTGACACTTTTGGTGAATTCATCAGAAACATATTCAGACGTAGCAGACGAGACAGAACATCGTCGTCTACAACGCCTGCACCGGTTCCGCCTACAACAACAGGCGGAACACCGGCAGCTAAAAAATCAGATGATGAAGATCAGTGATCTCTCATAATAGCATGATCCATCTTATCTCTTTTGGTACGCAAATATGATTCGTTATGTGGATTTGACGCGATCTCGATAGGTACATTCTCTACAACCTCCAAACCATAACCTATCAGGCCCGCACGTTTCTTGGGGTTATTGGTCATCAGACGCATTTTTGAAATACCCAGGCTACGCAATATCTGTGCTCCGATACCGTAATCACGCTGATCCATTTTAAAGCCTAATTTAATATTGGCCTCTACTGTATCCAACCCATTTTCCTGCAGATGATAGGCTTTTAGTTTGTTGATCAAACCAATACCACGCCCCTCCTGATTCATATATACCACAACACCTTTGCCTTCGTTACTGATCATCTCCATAGCCTTATGTAACTGAGGGCCGCAATCGCACCGGCATGAGCCAAAAATATCGCCGGTAACACATGAGCTGTGCACACGCACCAAAATGGGCTCATCGGGCTCCCAGGTGCCTTTGATAAGAGCCAGGTGATTTTCGCCGGTATCTAATTGGGTATAGCCTATCATTTCAAAATCGCCCCATTCCGTTGGCATTTTTACCGATACTTCTTTTCTCACAAGCGTTTCGGCATTCAGGCGGTAAGCGATCAGATCTTTTATAGATACTATTTTAAGATCGAACTCTTTTGCCATCACCAACAGATCGGGCAAACGGGCCATGTCACCATCCTCTTTCATGATCTCACATATTACTCCTGCCGGTTCAAACCCGGCCAAAACAGCAAGGTCAATAGCCGCTTCGGTATGCCCGGTTCTGCGCAGCACACCGCCATCTTTAGCAATCAGCGGAAAAATATGCCCTGGTCTGCCCAGATCCTCCGGTTTTGTAGCCGGATCAATTAACGCCATAGAGGTTTTTGACCTGTCTGACGCGGAAATACCTGTAGTACAACCATGGCCCAAAAGATCAACAGAAACAGTAAAGTTAGTTTCGTGTGAGGTGGTGTTATGGCTTACCATGGGCTCCAGTTCCAACTCGCGGGCACGCTGCTGTGTAATAGGTGCACATACCAGTCCCCGGCCGTGGCGTACCATAAAATTGATAGCTTCGGGGGTGGCATTACGCGCCGCTGTTAAAAAATCGCCTTCATTTTCGCGGTCTTCGTCATCAACAACAATGACCATTTTCCCGGCTTTTATATCTTCAATTGCTTCTTGTATCGTATTTAGCATTATATAAGTATTTGATAGGACTTAAATAGAATAAGCCACAAAACATTTTAAAAGTTAAACAAATTTATGATATATAAAAATGTTTCTGGTCGGTACTGTGTAAAATCCCTTTCGGTAGCAAGGAGAGCAGGCTTACTATAAATGATTACGGTGAATGACAGGCAATTAGTTGCTTTTGCGCTTAATTAATTTATTAAAAAACCTTTTATAAAGCTCTACATCAAATATTACCGAATCTGTAGCAGCTTTGTACGACAGGAAAAGCCCGATGGGAGTAAGTATGATAATGGCTATCCACATACCAAAAACGATTGAAATACTGCCGGCCCTAACCGATTTTTCGCCTATGGTGGAGATAATGTAATATATCAGAAAAAAAATAACAGATATCACTACCGGTAAACCCAACCCTCCTTTACGTATAATAGCACCCAGCGGCGCACCGATCAGGAACAGGGCCAGGCAAGCTGCCGAAAGCGTGAATTTCTTTTGAACTTCTGATGCGTAACGTCTTATATTAAGCGTATCATCGTTATAACGGTCGGTACGGTTCTTCAATATATCCTTTATCGAACGGATTTCTGATGCCGCGCTTGAAAGGGCCACCACCTGGTCACTAAGTTTCATGCTTTTCAGCACCCCGGCCTTATCGGCTGGTATATATTTAACCGCAGGCTTGGGCGGCAAGTTAAAAAACTTAATATATGGTGTAACAAGCTTATAATTCTGCACAATACTCCCATCAACCTGGTGCTGTACAGAATCGACGTAAGACCTTAGCTGTTTCAAATTCATCATTTGTGATGCCGACTTGAATTCATTTTCATTGGTACGGGTCATTTTAAGCCCTTCCAAACTAAATTTTTGTTCGGTTTCCTTAAAGCGGAACCGCGACAAGCGCTGCCTGGTATTATAGGTGGCATTATCGGGCGCCGACTCTTCATACCTTACGCCATCTTTTAATTTCAGCACCAGAAATTTATCACCCATGGTTCGAAACATGGTACCTTCACGGGCAATAGTAACGGTTGTATTATTATTATCAGCGCTTTTTTGGTATATCATGATACCATATAATCTTTGCCCATCGGGATCTTTACTTTTTACGCGGATAGTGTAACCAGTAAAGCTATTGCTGAAAACCATTTTAGGCAACAGATCGGCCGATTTTTGCTTACGTGCATCATACAGCAATGAAAAATACTTTAGGTTAGCTACCGGCAACATATAATCTGAGAAGAAAAATGCGGCTACACTCAAAATTGTTACCACCACTATCATGGGATACATAGCCCGGCGTAAAGATATACCCGCTGCCTTTATGGCTACCAGCTCATAATTTTCGCCAAGAGAGCCGTAAGTCATAATGGTTGAGAGCAATACAGACAAAGGCAATGCCATAGAAACATTGGTTGCCGAATTGTATAACATCAATTCAAGAATGGTGTACCAGGCAAAACCCTTACCTATCAGATCGTCGATGTATTTAAACAAAAACAACATCAACAACACAAACATTACGATGAAAAGCGTACTTACAAAGGGTCTTATAAACGATTTAAGGAGTAAAAGATGTATCTTTTTCATTAACGCAATTTGTACAACAGGATATAACGCACTTACTAGCCCGTTAATTTTCATTAACGCACAAACAGCGGTTCACGATACAAAATTAGCTAAAATTAAGTTCCTTTAAGCACCCAATACGCTGATGAGGTATTCGATCTGGTTATCCCATATCAATTTGCGCTCAGGAATGGCATCTTCTGTTGCAAAATCGGTAATACTCAGGGCTACATCATTGGTTAACTCATCCTGCAGAATTTCCATTTCAAAATAAAATTGCGGATCGTCATCTACCCATTTAAATCTAACCAGCTTATTTTCTTTTACAACAAGCAGCTTCGCTTTTTGAGCATCGCCATCCCAGGTAAAGGTATAAACCTGATCCTTGATGATCACATCGTCGGCAAACCATTGCGCTAATCCATTAGGCTCACTCAGAAAGGAAAACAGTATACGAGGAGACGATTTTATCTCATATTCAAGGGTAAATTTCTTTTTTTCGGACATTTGGGTTTATACTTGTAAGCTCTAAAAGCTGTAAATGTTAACATTTTTTCTAAAGAAAACGAATTTCTGCTATATTTGCAAACCTTTTTAGGGAAGGCCATTGATTTATTAAAGGCCGCTCTTTTATAAAACCACTATAAAAGAGCAAGATACACCAAAAGGCGGGGTAGCTCAGATGGTTAGAGCGTAGGATTCATAACCCTAAGGTCGGCAGTTCGATCCTGCTCCCCGCTACCATACTGGACAAATCAGCTTTCTTAGCAGATTTGTCCTTTTTTTTTGCCTCAAAAATCGGCTTCACAGTATTAAAAACGCGGATTGCCTCATTTAAACGATTAGTTCGATGTAGCTCACCGTCAAAAGTCAAATTTTCGGGATACATCGAACTAATGAGTTTCCTTTTCTTCTCAATATCAGCCTTTTGATATATTATTGGCAAATAGGCAACATTATACAAAGCCTTTTGTAGAAGCGGACGAATATCTAAAGTATTTGCTGACAATTCCATTAACTTACCCTCCAATATTGAAATTTGCCGTTCGCTATCGTTCTTAATTTTGCGGTAGTCAGCAGCATCGAGATCCCCCTGTAAAAGCAGTTCTCTTCCTTTGTCAATTTTATCTGAATAATTTTTTAATTTTTTTCTGCTCTCGATTAATTCTGTATTTCTGTCTCCAATGGTATGATCGAAAACATCGACCAAAACCTTTTTGTAAAGATCTATCATATCCGGGTTTATGGTATGTCTTTCGAGTTCTTCCTCAAATTTTTTATTTACTACATCCGCATTGAACCTTACACCACATTTTGCAAAACAATGATAATAATGATAATGCTTCGTACACCCCTTTGAGGCACTTCCAGTTAGCATGTAACCACATTTAGGACAAATTAAATAACCGCGCAGGGGCAACATACCATTAGAAGATATTTTTGTCTTTGGCTTTTGCTTGCGGCCATCCAATACATCAAGCACCTGGTTAAACAACTCTTCGCTCACAATGGCTTCGTGCTGCCCAAGTACGGTATGAGCTTCTTCATCTTTATATTTGGAAACGAAAATCCGACCGCAATAAACCGGATTACGGATGATCTGCCAAAAGTTTTTGCGACCGCATGTTAGTCCCTTTTTTTGAGCCTCACGCCAAATCTGATCAATATACCAATTTCCTGTAGCAAGTTGTTCGAACACCCATCGCATAATACTTGCGTCAGGCTCATTCGGGCAGATATACTTCTGCCCCTTATCATTTATCCGATTCACATATCCCGTTACCGCTGGCCCCATCCATCGACCTTCTTTTCGCGCCCGACGCATACCAAAAAAAGTGTTTAACGCTCTCCGGTCATTTTCAACTTCTGGTTGAGCTAAATAGATCGCCAGCATCAGCTTGTTTTCAGGAATTGTAATATCAAGTGGCTGTTCGATTGCCTGGGGTTCAACCCCAAGGGAAGCGAGTATATTAATCATTTGATACGCATCACCAGCATTCCTGCTGAAGCGATCCCATTTTGTAAAAAGGATCAGTTCTGATTGCCCTCTTTTCTTCTTAAGTTCTATCAGCAATTTTTGCCATTCCGGACGATTAAATGACTTCGCCGAACAATCTTCAAATATTGTCTTGCGAACCTTAATGCCTTTGATAACACAATAACGGTTCAAAACCTCTTCCTGGCTGCGTTGTGAATAACCTTTATCAGCTTGCTCATCCGTACTTACCCTAATATATAAATCTGCGACTTTCATATAATCTTGATTTTCTTCTTAATTTTTATTGATTTAGATAGTTGAGAATGTTGATTTACATCAACTTTGAGCTGTCATTAACGTATTGATCTACAGTTAATTTGGCTAAAAAATACATAAAATCCAATATTTCTTGGGCTTGCTGTTCATTAATTTCAAGCCCTTTTTTGGCCAACATTTTAACGGCCTGTTCCGTAGTTACGGATCTTTTCTTTGAAGAATCGCTCCCCATTTCAAAACAATAAACTGTTCCGTCTGATCGGGAGGCACTTTAAACCAGTAAAACTCTTGGAGGGTGTCCCGACGAAATAAAATGCCGGGAAGATGGTAAAGAATCGACGCGATCTGCCACGGCTCCCAGCCGCTAAATGATACGCGTTAACACCAATAAGCCAGTATCTGCTTTGGCCTTTAATATGGCGGTCGTTAAATCGACAGCGGTTAAATTTACGAAGATTTAGTTAAGCAAGTTCATAGTTTTTATATAAGGCAGCTCATTTCGACTATCGAAATAAGATAATCGTAATTTGATACGGAAAATCAATCATTTTTGGGAAGAATATCAATAGAGCAATAACGGAAGATCAACTTCGCTATTGATTAATCGCAACTAAACTTAGGCTTTAACTTCCCGCAACGACTTATAATGATCGATTATCTTACGTAACGCAATGTTATCCTGTTTTAGTTCGTAATTTTTGAAAAGAGATCGATTAAGTTCCACGGAGAATTCTAATGCTTTCGTCCCTAAAGAAACCATCCTAACGGTATCGGGACTTAACGGATTCGAACCAATCATATCAAACACCTGTTCAAAACTTGAATTGATAATCCGTTCCTCCCTTCCTTCGGTATACATGAAAAATGTAGAATCAACTTCAAATACCTTTTCCAGTTGTAAGGCTTGCTCAGTCGTAAGATCCGTGATCGAATTTTCAATCTCCATGTAAACACTTTCCTCGATCTGTAAAATTTTCGCCAGTTGTTCGCAACTGAACTTTTTAACCATTCTTGCGACGTATAGTGCTTTATTCATATCAATGGATTTACTTAATGATTATTGATTGTTTAATTTCTCAACTAAGTCAGAAAGCTTGTCAACGTGTTTTTCTAAACGTTCTAACAGTTCGAGCATAACCTTGTTGTGATCATGCACATCCTCAGTAATGGTGCTATATTCGGTATATTCACCTATAGAAATTGTCTTTCTATCCTTGGGGGCATTTCCCAAGTAGAGATTTATAGTTCCATAATTTTTTATCATAAGTTTACTTTTTATAAAGTTCACCATTACCTGTTGAGTACCGAACCCAACCAGTAAGTAATTTACTCGCACAGATGGGATATTTACCAAAAGGAATTCTTTGTATATTTGATATTATGGAAACAGCTACCAAACCGTCAAACTCACATATTGGAAAAAAGATTAGTCGTATAAGGGAATTACGGGGAATCAAGCAAGAAGCCCTTGCTTCCGAACTTGGACTTAGCCAGCAGACTGTTTCCCGTATAGAGCAAAGCGAAACAATCGAAGAAGAGGTTCTCGAAAAAATTGCTACAGCGTTAGGCGTATCTGTTGAGGCGATAAGGAATTTCAGCGAAGAGGCTGTTTTCAATAATATCAATACATTTCATGATAACAGTTCTTTAAACGATTATAGTTCATTGTTTAACTATCAGTGTACTTTTAATCCGATAGATAAACTGATTGAATTATTTGAAAAGAACGAGAGGCTACACAATGAAAAAGTAGAATTATTGGAACGCTTGCTACTGGCAGAAAAAGAGAAGAACCAACATTTGAATACATAGAATCAAACTATTTTCCCTTCCTGAGTGAATCCAAAGCGGCTCTTCGCCCATCTTCGTCAATAGGCATTGGTTTGACGCATTGTTTATGTATCCAATACTCCAGATCTTCCACTGCTAGGCCATCAGGAAGTCCTAATGGCCTATCTGTTAAGGCTTGGTACCAACTGTTTAATTTAAAAAAACCTTCTTCACTAATCAGCCCCAGCTTCCATTGCTGTACCAATTCAATTATTTCTTTTCTGTGATTGTCCAGATTTAATTTCATTTTTATCGCGTTTGGGCTAAGTAGATTGGTAAGAAAAAGTCCACCTGGTGCTTTCACCAAGCGGACTACCTAAACCTTATCACATCCGGGTTTGGTGTCCCGAAAGCATAAAGGTTAAATTAATATCTGAGAATAAAAAACAATCAACGGTTGATTTTTACTGATGATACAATGAGTATGAAATTTTACTGTTCTCCGTCAATACAATTCAACTTCTAAACAGGTGGTTTTCGCAGCTCATTTGGAAAGGGGGCAAAAAATAAGCTTAAATAATTTCTTTTATATGGGAACGATAATATTTTGTATCTACCCGTTTTATGTCCACAATATTTGTTAACGACACATCCTGCACATTTCCGCATGTTTAGCTTATCAATAAGAAAAGTTGCATTTCCAGATGATTTTAATTCGTTAATTCCTTCTACGGCATTTGAGTAAAGTGCTTTGGTTTGATCATCCGGAATAATCTTCTTTGCAACAACCTTATGTATATATGGTTCATTGTCGGTGTTATCATAATACCAATAAAGTAAGTAACCATATTTAATGGTGTAGTCAGTTATATTAAGGATATAAGATGCAATTTGAACAATATGATTGCTGAAAAAGTGACCTCTATATTTCGACCACATTTCCTGTTCTTTTTTCCCTTCTTCAGCAATCGCGTCATCATAAACCTCACCAATCTGATCGTCGTACCCCATGTACCCGTCTTTTTTTACAGGGTCACGTTTATAATGGAACTTTTCTTCCACTACAAAGTAGTTACCTTGGACATCCCGGAATATATAATCCGGCACACCGGTCCAGTTGCCGTTCACAAATTTTCTTTTTGGATCTTGGTGGCCTGCAAAAACAAGTTCACATGAACGAATAATAGACACGTCTAAGTCGTTGGATGAAAAATTCACCCCATCAACTTTGTGCCAGTTCGTTCTTGCGGCAAGTAATCTCTCATGTAATAATTTCCCAGTTTCGGTAAACTCTTCGCCGGAAGGGTATTCAATTACAAAGGATTTGCTGATAGCAAAACTGGCTGGACAAAATTCAAAGGAGGCTATTTCTGTTGCTGATAAAGTGTGTTTTGCTTCCGTAAGGGCTATATTATCGAACGTTTTTTTTAAATCAATTTCTTTTTTCAGTGCATCTACACATTCGCTTACTGAATATTTCCAATTTGATCTGTAATCTTGGTGGCTAGCAAAATTCACCATTCTACCATAAAGCTTTTCCAAATGTTGTAGATAGGTCTCTATGTCGTCTGGATTAGATATGCCAATTTTTTTCAGCATGAATTCAGCAAAAAGCTTCTGTTTGTGACTATAAGCCATACTATTCAATAATATCAAACATTGTATTCAGAAATGCTTTATCTTATATCGCAATGTGTTTTAGAAATTAACTTTTTGTTCCAATTTTATTAAAATCAAAAACACGAAAAAATAAGTCCATTCGACCATGGTGGAATGCGTTACTTAGCTTTAAGGTACTTTGTCTAACCGCTTCTCGCAAGTCTTCAATACCACCAAGGTTAAAAAGTGTAACAAATTGTTCAGCTGCATCGATACGTTCTATTCGTTTTAGGAAGATGGGTGTTTCATTTAGATTTGGTGAACTCCAGGCCATCCATTTGTATCTGTCGCCGTTATTATGTCTGACGGCCACCTGATCATATAGGTATAGAAAATAGTCGGCTGCCATGAAATCCTTAAATGGAACAATGTCTGCGATTTCTGCAAGGCTGTGCCGTTGTTTTAGAAGGTAACCATGTGCGCTGTATTTTTGTACAATTTGGTTTTGCTCCCATAAACGGTGTGTCCATTGCGCCGCATAATAAAAATAGACTTCGCCCGGCCCATTTTCTACCTGCAAATAGTTGACGGTGATTGGTGTCTTCAGGTAGTTAATCAATAATTCCAAATGCTGACCATTAAGTAAAAAACCGGCAAAGGTTACCATAAATTCATGAGTAAGAAATCGGAAGAAATCAAAGTCTCCGTCGAAGATGCCACCGTGGAAATCGGATAAGCGATTAGTTCGTTCAAACAAGACACCAAACCATTGGTAAATTACTCTCAGGGTAATTTCATCATTTAGTAAAACGGCCAATTCCGTCAATTTTGCAAATTCAAGATAATACGGAATTGTATCTTTGAGCGCAGTGTAAAGATCATCTATGGAACTGCCACTCGACATTTTTTTTGGCTCCAGCTTAACTAATTCTTCGAGCAGCTTGTTAAGTTCTGCTTTAACTATTATATGTCGCTTGGGGCTTGCATTGTCTACGCTTTGAAAAGCAGTGCTTTGAACAAAATCAGGTTCAGATGCGTGTTGCAAAAAAGACAGACGTACAGCCTGGTCCAATTGTTTCTCGAATGCTATTCGGGTAACGGAGCGGTCAGCTTCCCCCACGGTGGCACGGTAACTCATTACTCGCTTGGAACGAAGATCGAAGGGGAGATCTTCTATGCTTCCATATTCTGTGTTAAATATCAATAGTATCCTATCAAACCCCAAGGCATTTATAGCATAACCTAACTCGATTAGTACGTTTGGATTGGGTGTCTTCCTACCTTCTTGTTTAGAGTTTACAATCGAAATATCAGCAACAAATATGTCCGCCTTATTGATCTTTGAGAAGATCGATCCTGCGATATCAGGTGAGCCAGCCAGGCCAGCTGTATCTCTGTCAACAGAAGCTTCGAACTGGATACTTGCATCTCCAGTAATTGCCTTAGCCACATTTTTGAGTGATTTTTCAATAAAGCTGCGATTGGTTGCTCCATTCAAATCTGATTGCCAAGAATAAAAAATAGTGCGCTGCATGTGCTAAGGTTTTAATAAGTGAAAATTAACAATTTCATGCAGACAAGTCATCGAAAGGAATATGATATTTTCAGATGGAAGCATTAATTTAGTTACAGTTAAAGTTTTTAGAATATAATAACTAAAAAAGCCGCTTGAATTGAATTCAAACGGCTTTCGATAATCTTTTAGAATGTTCCGCTGACCGTTCGTTTTAAACCGGTAGCGACTACGCTGGCATTTCTTCCAAAGGTCGATACCGCTGAACTAACTCCCGAAGTTGATACGATCCATGTTGAAATGCTTGGTACAGTGAACATGGCTATTGCACCTATCAGAAAAGAAATAATGACAGTTCCAAAGGAAAGTACTCCGTTTGAAGCAAAGACAGCAATCTCAGCCATTTTATTTACACTACCGCTACCGTGCAGTATTCCATCATACCTGCTGATTTCCGCGTTTAAAGCATATTGGTGGATATAAGCAGAGAGCCACATAATAAGATAGGCTATAGTGCCATACAGATTCACTGATATAAATCGCGCCACCCAAGTTGTAAAGCTGTCCCTGAAAGCAGGCAGAATGCTTACAGCCACAGCGAATGGCCCAAGAATAACCAAAATACTTGAGTAAATGATTTGCAGGAAAAACACAAAATAGGTCGCTATCCTCAAAATCCAAACTGCCAGTAGCTCCAAGAGTTGGGTAAGCAGCAATTGAAAGCTGATCTGAAGTCGTTGTTTTAATTCAAGTAAGGGCGTAACCACAGTTGAAATCCCCTGCTTGACCGTACTTGTAACCTGATCCCAGGCTTGCCCATACCATGTGTCTGATTCTTTTTCAGCGACCTGCGTTTGCGCCTGAAAAGTGTACAGACTATCCGCCATTTCTGTCATTAGTGCTGCCCTTTTTACACGCAAATCGTCAACTGTAGTTTGCGCTTCCTTCCATTTATCCTGAGATTGCTGTTGGATCAGGTCGCAGGGAAATGCAACTATTTTTACAAAAATATTCCACCATAGAATGATCATGGCCAGCCCGAACGGCCTCATCAGCGGCATAATCTCCAATTGCTTATCACCAACCATCATCTCGTAAGATTTGATGGCAAAAAATATGATCATAAAAATTGCAGATAAGGCTTTGGCATCGCCAATAAAATCTGACCATCCATTCCAGATAAATTCTCTTAACCCGGTGAACATTTGCATCATACCATCATCATAAACTTCGGCACCTTGTATCATTTTGAACGCCTCACCGGAGTTGTTACCATTACCTTGCGCATAGGCTGTCCCTATGCAGATCGAAAGGAATAGTAGGATCAATATTGTTTTCTTCATTTACGTTAAACTTTTAAAATTCTTGAGGCCAACCATCCGGTTGGCCCCATCTTCATAGTGGGATTTTTTGAAACTGTTTATAAACCGACAGAATTGAGATTACCATTTGCCGGACTTTAACATGGAACGCCAATAGTAGCGTAGAACAGATTCTGAAACACCTCTGTCTGTTTTGCGCTGAATGCGGTAATACCATCCACCCAACCAGATCGTGATGAAAATGACGGCCATAATAATGTACCCTATCCGAAATCGAGGGTAATGAACTGCGGCTTCTAAAGCTGCTGCGGCAAATACATTGGTTGCAATAAACCATAATAAGATTGCCGTCTTGCAAAGTATTCTTTGCATCGTTGTAAGATTGAAGTACGAACCTTAAGTCAGATAAGACTTAACGCGTGTGGCCATTACGTGACCTTATAGCTGAATATATATCAGCGTCTAATTCGGTTGCGAAGATAGGCGTTCAGCATTTCTTCATTTTGCTGCCGTAAACGTCTCTTATCCTGCTTCCTCAAAAAATAATATAAGAATAGTCCCCATAGACCCAGTGAGATTGCACTATGTGTAATGAGATCCATTGGTTTACCGGTGTAAATCGCCGACCACATAAAGCACATTGATGCAAATACTGTAAATAGAAAATATACTAAAGTTCTCATGGTGCTAAATCTTATTACATAAATATACAGAATTAACTATTAATTATAAAATATCCCCGTGGTTAAACTAAGGACTTCTGCTACGTTTTGATGTATTTTTCATGTGGATCATTCAGGTTACCTTCTGTTTTGCCTTGCTTTCTTTTCCCTGCGACGGTTTCGTCCCAAAATGGCCTCATCATCAATGTCGTCGGTTATTTCGATTGTCCAGTCAGCACCATTATCAGTAGGATAAGCTGTAGGGAAAGCACGATTAATATCGTGATCCAAACTATAGTGATTATCCTGTTGACTCGGTTCACCTTCAGATCTTGTTCCACCTGTTGTCGCCTGATATGATCCAGCGTCTTTAAGGTTATTTCGCTGGCCTGAAACAGGTTCAACATCTCTTTCTCCTGCTCCGTTGGAGATTCCCTGGTCGGGTTTGGTGAATTCGCCGTACCGTTCGGTTGTTCGGCCGTTAGCCTTGCCAATTGCCTCGCTATCGCGGTTTTGCTCATAGTTTAAATTTTTCAGGATCTCTGCCCACTTGAAACGCTTACCAAGCGCCTGTCCTTTGGCTTTAAATCCACGCATGAAATAGGTTATACCACTTACTCTGCCGGTTGTCGCCTGGTTAAATAGCAGGTGTATTTCATTTAACTCGCATTGCTGGATAAAATCCTGCATGCTCAGATTTTCCGATTTCAGGATGAGCGTTAGCTTTTCCTGTAGGAGCATTTTATATGATGGCATTCCTGTACGCAGGGCCATTTCGATTTCATTCTTTTTAGGTGCACGTCTCTGGTTAGCGTTACGTTGATAGTAAGCTCTACTGCTACTTTGATCCTTTGAGAGCTTGTTACCTTGTGCTATTGATGGTAAGTTACGTTGATCCCTTGGTTCATTGATATAGCGCTCAGTAGATGACTTGTTAGGTTGATTGATATCTCCATCGATATACGGTTCGGTTGATCCTTTGCTATAGTGATCCAAGGATAGGTTGTTATATAGATCACTTGTTCCATCGATACTTAGATCAATTGTTCCCTTGCTATTCCGATCCTTCGCGACTCCGTTATTACGTTCTTCCGATATAACGCTGCTTTGTTCTACGGGTATAAGGTTATATCGTGACTCTATATCCCTTACAAGTTGTTCGCTGCGACTATAGTTGTTACTATCAGATACAACGGAGCCGTCAAAGCAAATACGGTTGGCCAGCAGGTGAATATGTGGGTGGTCAGCATCGTGATGACGAAATACCATGTATTGGTTATTATCAAAGCCCATTCCCTCTAAATAATCGTGGGCTATTTCGAGCAGTTTTTCATTGCTGAGGGTTAGCAGTTCGTCCTTTAAAAAATTCAGGCTGGTATGATAGACGTAGTTATTTAGATTTGGCCTTAGTGACCGCAGCCATTTAATCTCCTCTTTGATGATATTCAAATCTGCAGATGAAAAATTGCTGAACAATAGTTCTGCCCGTTTATTTTTGTTCGGGTTATTTAACTTCCTTTCATTGTAATCCAGTGCGCCCATAAAACTTTTACCTATCTTTTGAATGGCTATCATAAACGATTTTGGCAATGAGAAAGTCAATACGGTTTAAAAGCCGCAGAATGAGGCCGAGAAGGCTCTGCTCGATTATGCCCATATTCGCCTTACGGGTGAGCTGATTGAGGTTTACGCCGATCTTTTTAAGTTCGGAATACATCATCAGATCGAATTTAGGGGGGCGTGTTGCAGGAAACTTGCCGCTCATCAATTTCTGACGTGCCCAAACAGCGGGATGCATTCCGCAGGCAGCGGCAGCTTCTTCCACTTTTTTCTTTTCAGCCAGCTTCAGTTGCAGCATGAATCTGACAGATCTTTTTTCCGTTGACGAAACCCTTGGCCTGGCCATAAGAACAAAAAACAAAGTTTTGATTTCAGGCCTGAACGACTGTTCAGGTCTTGGATGATATACCCTGAGAAGGGCATCGCGCAAGTTTATTCAGCGCTTAGTGAGACTAAGGTAGAAAATATTTTTCCTAAAAGCAAAATTAAATCTTGCCGGCTAATCCGACAAGCCTCTTCGATCCTATCGTAAATACGCATGTAGGTACGTAAATAGCTTTCTGCGAACATTCTCAGTGTCGAACATCGGCCCGGCATGCGGAGCTCCTTTAATAACCATAAGTTCGTTTTTCACTCCGGCCTTATCTAGTTCCGATTTCAATAAAATTGATTGGTCCAAGCTTACAGCTTCATCTCTGTCACCATGAAAGATCAAACAGGGCGGATCATTTTTATCGATATATTGTATAGGGCTTGCCTTCCGCGAAAGATCAGGTCGGTCAGCAGCAGAAGCGCCGGTAAGTAAAGTCACCCCAATATGCGGATCAGTTGCGCCGGGTCCCGTAAGTGTTACCAAATCACTTATACCATAGTAATCTATTATCAATTTAACTTTAAACCGGGGCGATTGAGCCTTGGGATAGAAATCATTTATTTTATTATCGTTAGATAAACCTAAAAGGGCAGCCAGGTGACCACCGGCGGAGAATCCCATCACTGCGATCCTGCTACGATCAAGGTTGTATTCAGCAGCATGTTCATAAATAAATTCGACCGCTTGATAACAATCTTGAATTTGTGCCGGGAATTTGTCTGTCGAGCTGTAACGGTAGTTCACAGAAACAATCGTATATTTCTTTTGAATCATCTCCCTTACAGTTTCGTCCATGTTGTCCATCGCACTGTTTTTGTCACCTTTTCGCCATCCCCCTCCATGAAACCAAATCACAACGGGACGTTTAACGGTGTTTTTTCCCGGCACATAAATATCCAATAAATGCCTTTGAAGGGTATCGTTTGCATATGGAATATTACAGTGAAGGTGCGTCCCCGGCGGAAGAATACTTAACACCGGATTTTTACCTTGGGAAAAAACGCTGGACGAAGAGATAAAAAAAGCCAAATAGAAAATGGACAGAAGCTTTTCCAAGATTAGAATATTAGATCTCAAATATAACAGATTGTCAACTAAATCGTGGCTAATTCAACAATGCGGAACAAAGTGAGGCACTCGGGTCTGGGTGTCCCGGCAAGCGTTTTGACAAAGTCAAAACATGGCTTGCTTTTTCTTATCTTCGTGACTCTAACTGAAAAAATAATAATGACAAGTATTCAACAACGGGCAGAATTACAACGACAAATATGGCAAATTGCGAATGACGTTCGTGGCTCTGTGGATGGATGGGATTTTAAACAGTTTGTGTTGGGCACATTGTTCTATAGATTTATTAGTGAAAACTTTATTAACTATATTGAAGGCGGTGATGATAGTGTCAAGTATGCAAGTTTATCTGATGATGTTATAACTCCAGAGATAAAAGAAGATGCAGTTAAAACAAAAGGATATTTTATTTTTCCAAGTCAACTTTTTGTAAATGTTGCCAAAAAAGCAAATACCAATCCCAATCTTAATACAGATCTCGCTGCCATATTCGCTGCTATTGAAAGTTCAGCAAATGGCTATCCGTCTGAACAGGATATAAAAGGTTTGTTTGCAGATTTTGATACTACCAGTACGCGGCTTGGTAATTCCGTAGCAGATAAAAACAACAGATTAGCAGCGGTTATTAAAGGGGTAGCAGGTTTAAATTTTGGAAATTTTGAGGACAGCCAAATTGATCTTTTTGGCGATGCCTATGAATTCCTTATCTCTAATTATGCGGCCAATGCAGGTAAGTCAGGAGGTGAATTTTTTACCCCTCAAAGCGTATCAAAGCTTATCGCTCAACTGGCCATGCACAAGCAGGAAAAAGTGAACAAGATATATGACCCCGCTGCCGGTTCGGGCTCTTTACTTTTACAAGCTAAAAAACACTTTGATAACCATGTTATTGAAGAAGGATTTTATGGGCAGGAAATAAACCATACTACCTATAATCTTGCTCGCATGAATATGTTTCTACACAATATTAATTACGACAAGTTTAATATTGCTTTAGGTAATACGCTCACCGACCCGCACTTTTTAGACGATAAACCTTTCGACGCTATTGTTTCAAATCCGCCATACTCCGTTAATTGGATTGGGGCCGACGACCCTACGCTGATTAACGATGATCGTTACGCTCCTGCCGGTGTGCTTGCTCCTAAATCAAAAGCAGACTTTGCGTTTGTGCTGCATGCGTTGAGCTATCTTTCGGGTAAAGGACGTGCCGCTATTGTTTGCTTTCCGGGCATATTTTACCGTGGCGGTGCAGAACAAAAAATTAGAAAATATTTGGTTGACAATAACTTTGTTGAAACGATCATCTCGTTGGCACCAAATCTGTTTTACGGCACATCAATAGCAGTGAATATATTGGTTCTATCTAAACACAAAACCGATACAAAAACTCAATTTATTGATGCAACTGGTGAAAACTTCTTCAAAAAAGCAACCAATAACAATATATTGTTGGATGATCATATTGACGAGCTTATGAATATCTTCGATAGCAAAGAAGATGTTGAGCATGTAGCCAGATCAATAGATAACAGCAAAATTTCGGAAAACGATTATAACCTGTCTGTTAGCTCTTATGTTGAAGCTAAAGACAACCGTGAGAAATTGGATATAGTGAAATTGAATGCAGAGGTTTTGAAAACCGTAGAAAAAATAAACAGGCTACGTGCTGATATTGATGCCATTATAAACGAGATTGAGGCATGAGTTATTTAGATAAGTTGTTAGATGGCATTGAGGTGGAGTGGAAGCCCTTAGGAAAAGCTCTTATTCGCACAAAAGGAACAAGTATTACTGCCGGTCAAATGAAAGTTCTGCATAAAAGTGGTGCGCCTTTAAAAATCTTTGCAGGAGGAAAAACGATAGCGTTTGTTGATTATAATGATATTCCATCAAAAGACATAAATAAAGAGCCGTCAATTATTGTAAAATCACGGGGTGTAATTGAATTCGATTATTATGATAAACCTTTTTCTCATAAAAATGAGATGTGGTCGTATCACTCTGCTGACGGAAATATAAACATTAAGTTTGTTTATTACTTCTTGAAAATTCAAGAGGCTTATTTCCAGAACATTGCAGGCAAAATGCAAATGCCTCAGATTTCAATCCCTGATACTGATAAATTTAATATTCCTCTACCGCTAATCTCTATTCAAAACGAAATAGTCCGTATTTTAGATAGTTTTACTAATCTTACAGCAGAGCTTACAACAGCGCTTACAGCAGAGCTTACAGCCCGCAAAAAGCAGTATGTGTATTATCGCGAGCAGTTATTCGTCTTCGACGAAATAAAAGTGAAACATTTTCCTATGGGAAATGATAATGTTGGTAAGTTCATTCGAGGTAGCGGCTTACAAAAGAAAGACTTTATCGAGTCGGGAATTGGTTGTATTCACTATGGTCAAATCTATACGTATTATGGAACATACACCGATCAGACAAAGTCGTATGTTTCTGAAGAGTTTGCAAAGAAAGCACGTAAAGCTAAAAACGGAGATTTAGTTATAGCCACAACAAGTGAAAATGACGATGATGTATGCAAAGCGGTGGCATGGTTGGGCAATAGCGAAATAGCTGTAAGCAGTGATGCTTGTTTTTATTCTCACAGTTTAAATCCGAAATACGTTGCCTACTTTTTTCAGACAGAACAATTTCAGAAACAAAAAAGACCCTTTATTACAGGCACAAAAGTCAGACGAGTAAATGCAGATGACTTAGCAAAAATTAAAATACCTGTGCCATCACTAGAGGAGCAAGAGCGAATAGCTAACATTTTAGACAAATTTGACATTCTAACTAGCTCTATAAGCTTAGGACTACCTAAAGAGGTAAACCTACGTAAGAAACAATACGAGTATTACCGCGACTTATTATTAACGTTCCCTAAAAAAAGTTTGATTGATTAGCATGCCACAGTCACTAAGCGAGATAGCGCAAGCATTACAAGACGCTAATAAAAAAGTACAATTAGTTTATGCTTTCAATGGCACCGGCAAGACACGGCTGTCTCGTGAGTTTAGACTTTTGATTGCGCCGAAGGGAACCGTTGATTCTGCTATTAAGATACTTTATTACAACGCATTTACTGAAGATCTTTTTAATTGGGATAACGATTTGGACACTGACGTCCTAAGAAAACTCATCATTAAACCTAACGGTTTTACAAACTTAGTGCTAGAATTTATACAAGCTCAAGGACTTGATGGCCGTATAATTTCAAACTTTCAGCACTTCACGAATCAATTTTTATCACCTATATTCAGTTCAGATCTAACCGAAGTCACCTTTTCAATACAAAGAGGAGATAATGAAAATTTAGATAATATAAAAATATCGAAAGGAGAAGAGAGTAACTTTATTTGGTGCATTTTTTACAGCCTGCTTGAACAAATTATAGAAATTTTAAATACCCCTGAAGTAGAAGACCGACCGACTGATAAGTTTGATAATTTGGAATATATTTTTATCGACGACCCAGTGAGTTCTTTAGATGAAAATCACTTAATTGAGTTAGCTGTCAATTTAGCAAGCTTAATCAAGAACAGTACTTCAAATTTACGGTTTATTATTTCGACCCATAATATAACATTCTATAATGTTCTGTATAACGAACTAGGTCTTAAAGTTGGCAATATTCTAAAGCGGTACGACGATGGAACGTTTGAAATTGAGGAAAAAAAAGGAGATTCTAATAAAAGCTTCTTTTATCACTTGCATATTAAGCAAATACTAGAGGTTGCTATAAGAGATAAGCAAATCCAAAAATATCACTTTACGTTACTACGAAATCTATACGAGAAAACAGCTAGCTTTCTCGGCTATCCGCAATGGTCAAATCTGCTTCCTGGAGATCAAAAATCTTATTTACATCGAATTATGCATTTTACGAGTCATTCCACACTTTCAACCGATGTTGTACCGGAGCCGACAGATCCTGAAAAACAGATAGTGGGACATCTGTTAAATCATCTTATTACGAATTATAACTATTGGGAAGAAAGAGAAAATGTCGCAGTATAAAACCATAGCCGAGTCAAACAATTTTATAGTTCTTGATAAGTATACCAAGCATTCTGAATTGAATGAAACTGCTGCGGTGTACCAGACCGAGTCTGCCTTAGAGAAAGAATTTATCCAACAATTGGTAAATCAGGGTTATGAAAATCCTTCTAACCTAACATCAATGGAAGCGATGTTGGCTAATGCGAGAGCACAAATTCAGGAGCTCAATAACATTACTTTTAATACTAGTGAGTGGTTACGTTATGTAGAGGAATTTTTAGACAAACCAGGGGATAATTTGGTTGAAAAAACACGGAAACTACAGGAGAATTATATTTATGATTTTGTGTTTGATGATGGACGCATTCAAAACATCTACCTGGTAGACAAAAAGAACATCACCCGCAACAAAGTGCAGGTAATATCCCAATTTGGATTAAAAGGTAGCCATGCAAACAGGTATGATGTTACCATATTAGTTAACGGCTTGCCGTTAGTGCAGGTTGAACTAAAAAAACGTGGGGTTGCGATCCGGGAAGCGTTTAATCAGGTGCATCGTTACACGAAAGAAAGCTTAAATAGCAACACCTCTCTTTTTAAATATTTGCAGATCTTTGTCATATCAAACGGCACGGATAGCCGGTATTTTGCAAATACTGTTGAGCGCAACAAGAACAGCTTTGACTTTACCATGAATTGGGCCAGGGCTGACAACACGCTAATAAAAGACCTTACCGACTTTACACATACTTTTTTCCAAAAGAATACGCTTTTAAACGTTCTGCTTACCTACTCGGTTTTTGATACCAGTAATATGTTGCTTATTATGAGGCCGTATCAAATAGCAGCAACAGAAAGAGTTTTATGGAAGATAGGAAGTTCTTTCCAGTCTAAGATTTGGTCGAAAACTGAAAGTGGCGGCTATATTTGGCACACCACAGGGTCAGGAAAAACGCTTACCAGTTTTAAAGCTGCAAGGCTGGCAACACAACTTGATTTTATCGACAAAGTATTTTTTGTGGTAGACCGTAAAGACCTTGATTTTCAAACTATAAAAGAATATCAAAGATTCTCTCCTGATAGCGTTAATGGGTCGGATAGCACCGCAGGATTAAAAAGGAATATTGAAAAAGATGATAACAAGATAATTGTTACAACTATTCAAAAGTTGAATAACCTGATGAGAAGTGAGAATGACCTGTCCATCTATCAAAAACAGGTAGTGTTCATATTTGACGAAGCGCATCGCTCTCAATTTGGTGAAGCTCAAAAAAACTTAAAGAAGAAGTTTAAGAAGTTCTACCAGTTTGGCTTTACAGGCACGCCCATATTTCCTCAAAACGCATTAGGTGCCGAAACAACAGCAAGTGTATTTGGCAGAGAATTGCACGCCTACGTAATTACCGATGCTATTAGGGATGAAAAAGTATTAAAATTCAAAGTAGACTATAACAATGTCAGACCTAAGTTCAAGAAAATTGAGAAAGAACAGGATGAGAAAAAATTAAGCGCAGCAGAAAATAAAGAAGCCCTGCTTCATCCTGGTCGCATTACAGAAATTTCTGAATATATCTTAAACAACTTTAAGTATAAAACCCACCGCAATCAGGTGAGCCATAATGGCTTTAACGCTATGTTTGCAGTAAGTAGTGTTGACGCAGCTAAATGCTACTATGATGAATTGAACCGCTTACAAAAAGACAGTGAAAAGCCTTTAAGGATAGCCACCATCTTCTCGTTCGCTGCTAATGAGGAGCAAGATGCTATTGGTGAAATCGCTGATGAGACTTTTGAGCCATCTGCAATGGATATAAGTTCAAAGGAGTTTTTAACTAAAGCTATTAATGACTACAACACTATATTTAAAACCAGCTACGGCGTTGATAGCAAAGAATTTCAGAACTATTATCGAGATCTTGCAAAGCGTGTAAAAAGCAAAGAGATAGACCTGCTAATTGTTGTAGGCATGTTTTTGACAGGTTTTGATGCACCAGCGCTCAATACCTTGTTCGTTGATAAAAACCTACGTTTTCACGGATTGATTCAAGCATTCTCACGGACTAACCGAATTTATGATGCTACTAAGACGTTCGGTAATATCGTTACTTTCCGGGATCTAGAGCAAGCCACCATTGATGCAATTACATTGTTTGGTGATAAAAACACCAAAAATGTAGTACTGGAGAAAAGCTACAGTGAATATATGGAAGGCTTTACCGATGCAGAAACCGGTGAAGCGCGACGTGGCTATTTAGACGTTGTGACTGAGTTACAAAAACGCTTTTCAAATCCCGATGAAATTGTAACGGAAAGAGATAAAAAGGACTTTGCAAAATTATTTGGAGAGTATTTGCGCGTAGAGAACGTGCTACAGAATTACGATGAGTTTGCCGGATTAGTAGCCCTGCAACATTTAGATATGACTGATAAGCAAGCTGTAGATGAATTTAAAGCTAAACACTATCTAAATGATGAAGATATTGCCGCAATGAAGGTTATTAAAATCCCAACTGAGCGCGTTGTACAAGATTACCGCTCAACTTATAACGACATCCGTGAATGGTTACGACGTCAAAAATCAGCGGACGAAAGGAGTGCGTCTACGATTGATTGGGATGATGTTGTATTTGAAATAGACCTGCTTAAATCTCAGGAAATTAACCTTGACTATATTCTTGAGCTTATATTTGAAAACAATAAAAAAACAAAGGATAAAGCCACGTTAGTAGAAGAAATTCGTCGGGTTATTCGTGCCAGCATAGGTAACAGAGCGAAGGAAGGTTTAGTAGTAGATTTTATTAATGAAACAGATCTTGACAACATTAAAGATAAAGCAAATATTATAGATTCTTTTTTCCTGTACGCTCAGGGCAAACTTAGAACAGAGGCCTCAGAGCTAATAGCAAACGAAAATTTAAATGAGGCAGAAGCAAAACGATATATAACAGCTTCTTTAAAGCGCGAATTTGCTACTGAAAATGGCACGGAACTTAATTCCGTTTTACCTAAAATGAGTCCACTCAACCCACAATACTTAACAAAGAAACAAAGCGTCTTCCAAAAAATAGCCACATTTGTGGAGAAGTATAAAGGGGTTGGTGGTGGGATTTAGCGGCGTTGCTTTATTATTATCTGACAGAAGGAGCTGATTTCAAAACAAACAGACTATGAGATCCTAAAATAATCAGCAACCTTATTTCTTGTAGTGAAACTAAAATACGACTAGTATTTTAGCACGACTATTTGATTTGTCCAAAATTTTCGAACTCGATGAATTTTGATGAAAAACCACTTGCTGGCATTTTATTTTGGACAAGTTTAAAGAACTGTTCATCGTGGGTAGAAATGACTATTTGCTTATCATGAGTTACTACCATCGAACGGATTAGGTCAATAAATGACAGTACATTAATGTCACTTAAGTTTTGTACAGGGTCATCCATGAAGATGGTACTAATTTCCTCATTTCCAGTTTCAAACACTTTGGCCAGGAATATACTTAGCGATAAAACATTTAGCTGACCAGCGCTCAAGTATAATACCGGATTCAATTTATCTTCAGTTCCGCTGGCTTTAACATCTAATATGAGGCTTTTGCCTGTTATTTCTGGAATAAACTCTATTGCATTCAGATCAGGATGAGGTTCTATCCGTGAATATATTTGATTGATAACATCCTTATTAAAATAACGGTTAATCTCTCCATCAATATATTGTACTGCTGCCTGCTGGCTTTCCAGAAGGCGGGTCTCGGCTGTTTCGATCCTTGGCAAAAGAATATTGAGATGGCTTAATTCTTCTTCTAACTTAGCCTTAAATACGTTCTCATTGATCAGGTCAATTTGTACCAATAGCGTATCAAGCGCTACACGTTCTTTTGAAAGGGATTCCAGCGTCTTATCATTTTGGGATTGCTTATCGGTTATTTGAATTAGCGTAATGGTTTCTTCAGTATTGAACAATCTGCCGTATTTCCGGCTATAATCAGCGATATTATCGTTGAGGTCTTGAATTTCTAACCTGGTTGTTGCGGTTTTACCTGGTAGTTCGTTCTCGGTTGTTTTCAAAGTTGCAGTTTGAATTTGTGGTTGTAATTCTTTCAATAGTTCATCCTGCTTATCAATAATGGTTTGATCATCCGCAACTGCAATGATCGCGGCGGTGATATGTTTGGTCAGATCATCTAACTTTTCAGCAAATGGGATAGCCAGCGTTTGAATCAGTCTGAGTGTTTCCTTATAGATTTGGTCGCTTTCATTAAGCTTTAATTCATTTTCTAAGGTTGATTGCCGGTTTTTATTAACTGCTATCCGGCTTAAAACTACTTCAAGCTGGCTCCGTTTTCTTCCGATAAGGTTAGTAATGCGCGCTATTTTTTGTTCCAGTTCAGCTTTTTCTTCAACCAGGTTTAATTCTACTTCTTTGAATGTGTTCTTTGTCAAATCAATTGAAGGTTGTGTTCCGCTTGTCAGTTCTGCCACGATATCTGCCATTTGTTTTTGAAGGAAATTGACGACTCCCTCTTTTTCTGCAATCCGGCGACCGATATCGGTAAGCTGATCACGCAATTGGCTTGCTGTCATATCATAAGCCGCAATTTCTTGGGCAAGGAAATAGTTTAGGCTATTTAAGGCTTCATTTTTCTGCTGCCGAGTTTGGATAAGTTCGTTTTCCAGCCTTTCGATCTCACGTTGCTCGCGATCTAAATTAAGCACGGTGGTTTTTTGTTCCCTGATTTTAGCAAGTAGTTCATCCATATTCTCGAATGAATTGGTGCAAACCGGGCATTGGGAAGTGCCGGTTTCCGTGATAAAATTATCACTCCATAGCAGGATACGATCTAGGTTTTCATTGAGAGAACCGATCTGCTGGGCTGCTTGCTTAACTGATTGCAGCTGTTTTTCAAGCTGCTGTTCTTTGTTTGCAATTCCCTGGAAAGTTTCGTGCAATAGTTTAAAATCGGGTTTCTGTATTTGTAGATCATTTGTATCCAGGTTAGGAACCTTTAGTTTAATAAAGGTAAGATCGTCTTTTGCCTGCTGGAGTTCGTCCAACTGTTTTTGTGTTTTTAAGCGCAGGTCAAGCTCTAATTTAAGAGTTACATTTTGCTCATTAGCTTGTTGATTTAGCAGTTGATAACGGTTGCTGGTTTCCGTAAACTTGTTGAGTTTGCTGGTAATTTCCGTAAATGTGATCTGCCAGTTTTCTAATGTCCGTTCCAGATTCTTAAAGCTGGCATCGAATGTGCCGGTCATTTCAATATCATGTGCATTTTCAATGATCAGGATTTTAATTTCCCTTTGAATACTTTGGTTTGCGGATATATTTTCAAGGTAACGGGATTTATTTTTTTCTAATTCCTGAAGACTTTTAAGCAATGCTGTATCTTCATTTAGTAATTGGGCAACACGTCTTCGTTCTATTATAGCTGCGTTCCGGCTGGCAATCAGCATGGCTAATTGTTCATATTCTTTCAATATCCCGCGCAGACTTTCAACGCGTGAATTTGTTATACGAAACGTTTCAAAATTCCCAAGCAATTCCTGTAATACACCTTTATCTTTTTCCAAGGTTTCCCTGATTCTATCGCATTTTTTGATAAAGCTGAGGGCTGCTTCCTTTAACGAATGGTAGAGAGCCTCTGAGACAGGATGAGCAACGTTTTCAATATCAAAATCCAAAATAGAAATTGTCTTCAATGCAGTAATTGCCTCATTAACCTTCACAACATTCTGCTCGGTATTAAGCAGTTTCCCTATTTCCTCTTCTACTTCATTTTTACGTTTTAGATGATCGTTTTTTGCATTGCGAAGCACGCGTTGGTACCCGTCTAAATTTTTATAAGTACGAACTGCAGTATCACCCTGGGGCCAAAATTCAGCAAGGGCCTGAAATTTAGCTTCTGGCGATTTATACCGAAGAAAGGAATCAATTTGATCTTGCGTTAAGATATTGGTTCTGTTTAGAGTTTTGATATTTTCTTCAATAACTGTATCACTATCATAAAACCCGTCGCGGTAGTCGTAGAACCAATCCGTACGACCGGTAATCCTCCGGGGGGAGACGGATCTGCTCAGTGTACGGCCATCGGATAACTTAATATCCACTTTGCCACTTCTGCCCTCCTCAAAGCTTTTTCTATTAGTGAGAAGGATCTGGTGCCCCTCTGCAAATTCGCGCCGGTTAATTTCGCCCTGCAAATGTTCAAATCGTCCGATCCTGTCGGAAAATGTCCACTCAACGGCATCAAAAAAAGATGTCTTTCCATAGCCATTCGGCGCATAAATGACTACCAGGTTAGCAACCCCATCTGCATGGTCAAATGAAAAGGTTTGGGTATTTTTATAGGCACGAAAATCGTGAATTACGACTTGATCAATCTTGGTCATGCATTTAAAGATTTTAAAAGTGGCGTAAGTATTTCATAAGTATTGGCATTTCCGAATTGCGAGAGTGTCCTGCTCACTATAGGAAATTGGCTTGCTATCATTTCTTCTAATGTGATTGCGCTTACCGGCCTTGGTGGTATGTTTATTTCGAAAAGGTCATTGTTGATTTGCGCCTCAATTATTTGGTCCGTGATATTTGATCCGAGATGATCGCAAACCATTTTGCGACTGGAAAATTTGTCTTGTTCGATGACCTGCCTGACACCTAAAGGGACTTTTTCGTTAACGAAGTAAAAGATATAAATATTCCAGCGTTCAGCTGGGGGTATGTCATCCTGGGTTTGAAAACTGACAGCAACATGATCGCGTAATAGCTTATAACCGGCCTGCAAATCATGGGCGTTTTCAAAAGTTTGGACAAATACATTTATTTGGATCTTGCCCATTTCTTTCTGCCAGCATCGGATGGCAGCTTGCTTAAAATACGGGTCGTTTTCAGACAGGCGGTTGATAACCTGATTAGCTTGTTTTAAGGACATCAGTCAATATTTGTTTGAATTTTATTTTAACTTCCGCTGGCTCATCGCTATCTCCGACCAGGCTATTTAATTTCATCAGGCTAATGACACCAAAATACAAAGCCCCTGGCACGTTATAGCCTCCGCCGCCACTAGCGATATTGCCAACGATAGACCGCTTTTTATTGGCACTTAATAATTTATGCCCGAACATTGGATCGACTGAATCGAATACATGACAGCTTTTATCACTGATTTGCCCGTCATCGAATTTTTCATAAAGATATTCGCAGGTTATAGAATCAAAATCTGTATTCTCCGTAAAATATAAATTAAGGGTCACGGTCACATTCAGCACAATTGCGTCAACTTCCTCGCCACCCAATTCGGTAACTAGTATATCGCCTAATGGTAGCGTTATTTTGCTGATGTCACTGATATCACCACCGGTCATGAGTACATAGGTCAGGAGACGCAACCAACTTTGCCAAATTCCGGTATTTAAGTTATTATGCTGCATCAACATGGTGACCATATCTTTGACACTTTTCACTTGACCGGGATAGATAAGATTTCCTTTATATTGATTCAGTAATTGTTGTGGTGTTACGTTTTTGGAAACAGTTCTTCCGTTTCTAATACAGTGTTCCCGGATTGCCTGGTGCAAGCTATTAAATGTGCTATTTAAGTATTCGCCGAAATCGCCCAGTACTGCATCCTCAACCTTAATATTATTTGCCGTTAAAAATTCAGCCGCTTTCCTGATGCTGACGGCGCTGAGGTAATTATCATTACGATAACGCATGATGGCAAAAACCTCTTTCTTGCTGTTGATTACCCCGGAACCGGAATAGCCGCGGTATTGGGCATTCAAAGTAAGGTTGCCAGCACTTAAACTAACATCATGTTCGTTAACTATAGTTGTTTCAAAATGGGTCACGGTTCCGTGAAGTTGTTCCCCAACAGTATTTCCATTAATAGTGTCCGGGTGGCCATGACTGGCGTATGGTATACCTTGTAAAACCTCGCAATCTATCAAGGTCGCAGTTTTTATATTGTCGTAATCCGTGTACAGTAAAGCCAAGTCTGTCTTGGTACAAACTGGACCGATCCGAGCTTTAAAAGGAGTGCCCGATTTGATAGACAGTTGGATCTCATCATTGACGGTCAAATCTTCAACAACATGACGGCAAGTTAACAATACGCCTTTCGCAACAAAAATTGCAGTGCCTTTGCCACTATCAGACGAGACAAGACAGGTGACTATTTCTAATTCATCTGTACCGATCATTTCCATTCCGAATTAATTTCAACTTTCATATCATAACGAAATTCAGCTTTCAGATCTGGTTTATTTAATCCGGTAAGATGCTCAAGTTTATGGTTAAAACTTAATATTCGGGTTGTAATATTTTTTGGCAGGGTGCGATTGATAATGCAAGCTATAGTCTCAATATCGGGATGTTGTGCGGTAGAGTGTTCACCGCTCGTGGAGAATAACCATTTAGGACTGTCGATCAATTTAAACAGATCCGGATTATTATTCCGGAAACTGCCATGATGGGCGACCTTGACTGCATCAAAATAAACGGGAAAGGTGGTTTTTTCCCGGTATTTTTCCTTCAATGCTGTAATTATGGATTCCGCATGCGCGTCCCCTAAAAATAGAAAACGTTTTTCTTCAGCCTCTAAAATGAACGCAATGGAACTTCCATTGCTGGATTCTTTATCCGGACTATATCCTTTACCATCACTACATTTTCTGATATAGTCTGCTGTAATTACGGGTGGCGCGGAAATCTTACCCTCTTTTTTCTTTTGTTCCTGTTGTAGGTATAGTTCAAAAGCATCATCGATAAGTACCGTGTCAGATACAGGTATTTTTTTTGATTTTAAAAATTCAATAAAATCTTCTTCTAATTCGTTAATTGCTTTTTTATCAGGCGATAGTATGGTGATTTTAATATCATTGATTTGAATCACGGGACCATGCTCAACACAAACTGCCTTTTCGTTGAAATCTGTATTCCATGGATATTCATACCGAATTAGTTCAGCACCCAGTAGACTGGCCTGTGCAGCGCTGATTTCATGCTCGTTATCTGACTCGGGAGGTTGTGGCAAGTCGGTAATCAATGCTTTGAGTTTTACTATATCTGCTGGTGTCGCAGGTTCCCGCTTCTCCTCCTGCAAATGCCGAAACGAGTTTAACCAAATCTGATTAACGGAAATGATCTTGGGTTGATTAAAGAAGCCATTTTTTTTAATAAAACTTCTAGCTCCGGCGATGTGATCAGCATCATAATGAGTGATGATTAACCTGTCAATTTTACTCCCTTCCGGTAATTCTTTCAGCACAGGTAAAGTATTAGTCCTGAAGTGGTAACCGGCGTCAATTAGCAGTCGGGTATCAGGCTTGTCTTTGTCAGTTGGTAGAATACTAACTAATATGGTATCACCTACGCCGGCCTGCAAAAGTTGAATTGTGATCATAAATAGTTCAGGGCTATACTAAGATATTGCTTACAATATTAATAATAAATATACCTATTCCTAATTTCCTCTTTTTTTTGGTTAAATTGTTTAACAGACTTTTTTAAAGTCCCATGTTTTCCCCCAGTTCTTTTGTTTCTTTTCTTACAAGAAAAGAAATTTTTGCAATCCTACTCCAAATAATTATGTTAAGTAAAATTGCACTTCAATAATTCCACCAATTTTTACAAACAATTACAAACCAAATTCTTATGAATGAATAAAGTGCTAATAGGCGTAAACCTGCCAAAAAAGGGTTCGAAAAGCTTCCCCTACGCGCTACTTAAACATTCATTTATAAGCCCGTATGGAGATCGAATCGTCACTTTAGGCAACTTTGAATTGTAGTAAAACCTTCAATTGTCCCACCAAATGGTTCGAATTATGTCCAGTCTGAGGACGAAAATCGAAGCTCCACTAACTGGGCTCGAACCAATAATTAAAACGCCATTTTACGCAAATCCTCCAAGAAATAGTTCGAAATTTGTCCAGGATGGGCTACTAATAACGAGGCAGTTACATGAAAGTGTGACTGCTTTCGTTCTTTCGCACAACGCTCAATCGTACTCCTCGAAATAAGAACCTTTTTATAAAAACCTAGCCGTCTCTAACACTTATCGACTTTGGTTAATGCATGAACATACCAATAAATTTACGTAATAATTGACTGTTAGATTTTGCTCAGTACACTTGCATCATCCGCTTTCTGCTTAATACTGCTTACAAGGTAATAAACCGGGATGCCGGCCAGGGTAATGATCAGGCCTGGCCAGGTATAGGTGGGTTTGTAACTCATTAGCAAAAGACAAAACGCTAACCCCATCATGATATAAATAATGGGTAAAACAGGATAGCCGAAAGCTTTATAAGGCCGTTCAGCATCGGGCATTTTTTTCCGCAGTATAAATATACCGATAATCGTGAGTACATAAAAAACCACCACCACAAACGATATCATATCCAGCAGATCACCATATTTACCACTCAAACTCCATAAACAGGCAAAAACAGCTTGCAGCCACAACCCAAAACCAGGCACCGAATTCTTATTGAGCGTGCTCACCCGTTTAAAAAATAATCTGTCTTTTGCCATGGAATAGTATACACGGGCGCCAGACATGATCAATCCGTTATTGCACCCAAAAGTGGATACCATGATGAGCAGGGCGATAATAACCGTGCCCGAGCTGCCAAATATCTGTTTCGATGCAGCTACGCCTATCCTGTCCTTATCAGCGGTAGCCATATCATGCAGCGAAAGTACACCAGTATACATCATATTGGTTAAAATATATATCACCGTAACAATAAGTGTACCCAGGGCAAGGCTCAATCCAATATTCCTTTTGGGATTTTTTATTTCACCTGCAATAAATGTCACATTGTTCCAGGAATCACTGCTGAATATAGAACCAACCATAGCCGATGCTATAGCCCCAAGTGCCGCAATGGTAGTATACGAAACCATAGAGCCATTGGCTTTTAAGCTATGGATGCTCCAGGCATTGTGCCAGTTGCTCTTCCAAACAGCAGCATTTATAGCAAACAAGCCAAAAACAATCAATCCCAGCAAGCTCAGCAACTTGGCCATGGTAAATATAGTTTGCACAATTTTACCACTGTTTACACCCCGGGTATTAATGTATGTTAATGATACAATAACCAATATGGAAAGCAATTGAGCCGGTGATATGGTGATAAATCCAAGGTTTATGGCCACCAGGTCCTCACTTAACTGTGGTAACAGGTAGGCTGTAAATTTTGCAAAGGCCACACCTACGGCTGCTATAGTGGCGGTTTGTATCACTGTAAAAAAGCTCCACCCGTATAAAAAAGCCACTAAGGGATTGTAAGCTTCTTTCAGATATACATACTGACCACCTGCCCGCGGAAACATCGCACTTAATTCGCCATAGCTCAGGGCGGCTGTAAGGGTCATAAATCCGGTGATGAGCCAAACAAATATCAGCCAGCCGGCGCTACCCACATTACGGGTAATATCGGCACTCACAATAAAAATACCCGAGCCGATCATACTACCAGCTACCAGCATGGTGGCATCAATTAGCCTTAATGACGGTTTAAATGATGTGTTATTATCCATATAAGTGAATGATCAATATTTTCTAATGGAGGGATATTAGATATAGCAGCAATTATTTTCCAAAATCGTAAAATTTCCAACTGGTGGTAAAATCTTTGGTTAAGGCCTGGTTGGCTAAGGTGGCCCTTACCATTTCAATTGGGATCAGGTTTTCCTTCATCACCGCATCATGAAACTTTTTATAGGTCATTTTGCCACTATCAACCATTTCTTTCTTTAACTCCATAATCTGCAAACCACCAAGCAGGTAAGCCACCTGGTACAGCGGACTATATCCGCCTTCAAACGATCTTCTTACCTCACCTTCGGCATTTGCTTTTTCGTGCCCTACCCGGTCAATCAAAAAATTCACACATTGCTGCGGGGTCCAGTTACCTAAATGATAGTTAAGTGAAAATATAATCCGGGCACAACGGTGCATACGCCAAAACAACATACCTACCCGTTCTTCGGGTGTTTTTGCGAAACCTTTATCATACAGCAGCAACTCCCAGTATAGCGCCCATCCCTCTACCGCAAAGGGCGTAGTAAAATCCTGGCGGTATGCCTTGTAACGGCTGTTCATAAAATATTGCAGGTTATGCCCGGGTATAAGCTCGTGCTGTACAGTGCCTCTTGAAAAATAAGGATTGTTGCCCCGCATGCTCATCAACTTGTCCTCCTCCTCCATGGTATTGGTAGGATATGAAATGCTGATCTCCTTGCCTCCTGTAAAAAAAGGATTAACCATCTGTCTTTCCGGCGACATCATCACCATTCCCCAGGTTTCTTCAGCAAGTGGCGGTATCGTTATCAGGTCGCGTTCTTTAATAAAGCTGATGGCATCGTTATATAGTTTTACAATCAGTTCAGGCTGATGGCCTATAGGCACGTAGCTGTTCTTTACTTTTTCGAGTGCTTTTTTCCAGTCGTTGCCATAACCCATTTCCTGCGATGCTTTCAGCATTTCCTTATCGCACCAGGCAAACTCCTTATTAGCAAGCTGAATAAGCTCTTCAGGAGTGTACGGTATCATCTCGGCTTGTAATTGATCTACCAATGCCTGCCTGCCAATAGGAACACCTTTTATACCGCTGCTATCACTTTTTTGTGTGGTATTAATCTTGCCTTTGCGAATAACCAGATCACTGTATTTTGTCAAAGCTTTATCCAGGGCTTCGTAGGGTACCGGCACCCACCAGGTAAATATGGGATCGTAACCATTATAAAAATCATAAACACCTTTCAACCTCCCCTTTAAACCCAGCAACGCATTACGGGTTAATTTGGCGATGGGCATATCCAGGCTTGAGATCTTTTTAAATGCTGCCGAATCTGTTTTTAGTTCTTTTAATATATTATTAAGATCTGCGGCAACTTTTTCGCCGTCAACAAACGCCCCCCGGCGACGCTTTTGTTCAAGACTATAAATCTCATTAGCAAAGGATATGTATTTGGTGATCTGGTTATATTGCTCTTCTTCCTTTTTTAAATCACTCAGCTCAAAGTTTATCTTCTTTTTGAGTAGAATATAATCAACCTTACCATAAATGCTCAGGGTTGAAAACTGGATTTGATCAAGCTCTTTTAAATAGTCATTATTAACTTCAATTAATCGCTTACGTTGTTCAGGCGAATTGAGCACTTTCGTTCTATATTGATCCTCACCATGTTTATTTATATTATAGGGCGAATAAAAATTCCTGATAGCGTTGATATCCTCACCATACTGAATGATCCGGCCAGCTATTTCGCTGGTTTGTTCATAAAGATTATTGATCGAAGTAGTTTGTGCTTTGATATTGCCCGAAAACACACAGATAATTAAATATCCCCCCATAAAAAGGGCATAAATTTTTTTGTAAAAAGCTTGCACGGTTATTTAATTAAGTTATAAAATGAAGTAAAATTTGAATATTAACTCCACCCAAATAATGGCTACTTATTGAACATCCCACCAAAGCCTGTCAGCCAATTTTGCCGACTGTTGTGGCTGAGGGTTCGAAATAATTTCGGTTTGAGGATATAATACCCTTCTCGGAACAGTAGAGAGTGCATTTGGCACAGCAGGTAAAACCGGGTAGCCTGTACGTCTGTAATCGGTAAAGTTTTCGAGCGAAAGAAAATTTGCGATGCCTTTTTCCTCTATAATAAGCTGCTCCGCATTGCTGCTGGTTAATGCTCTTGAAGCAAGGTAGGTATTAGCATTGGCTGTACTTACCCCAAGCTTGGTCATGTGCGATAAAACCGCGCTTTGATAAATAGATTGTGCACTTGAATAACCAGATGTAATGAGAGTGGCCTCGGCCTTTATAAATAATGCTTCTGAGTAGTTTACTACATAATTAGTTGCTCCGGCAGCTCCATAAAAACTACCGGGACGCGAGTAATCTTCCAACTGACCAATAGTGGTTAAACCTTGCCCCAGACCGGTGTATAAACCTGTTGCAGTTGCAGGGGCAACCATAATGGTTAAACGCGGATCATTACGTGTTTTAAAACCATTAACCGCGGTATTGGCCATTACAATAGTGCTGGCTGATATAAAATTCTGCTGCCACGGATTTTCTGCACCGGCAGCGCCGCCGTAGGCCATTTTAAAATCATCATCATTTGATTGCATTCCGTTTTGAAGCGCTGTAAGTGCCAACTGCGCCTGTGTGTCGGCGGTATACCCAGGTGCTTTAGTCAAATGCATATAATAGCGAGCTTTTAAGGTATAAGCAAGCTTTTTCCATTTAATCATATCACCGGCATAAAAGAAATCATCTCCTCCCGGAGTTATAGTGCCGTTTTTGGCAATGTCGGCAATACCAGCATCCAGCAGGTTTTGTATAGTAGTATAAATATCTTTTTGGGTATCATATACGGGTGTAAAATTAGCAGTTCCTTTAAAAGCCTGCGAGTACGGAATATCACCCCACAGATCTGTTCCGGTGCCCAGGCAATAGGCTGTCAGGATCTTGGCAATGCCGGCATAGTTTGTTTTTCCGTCAGCAACGGCCTTTACATTTAGCGTCACCAGGTTATTTAAGCAGTTCACATAAAGCGTCCTCCAGTCATCATTCATGTCGGTATTATACATTAAATAGGTGCCGGCATTAGGCGCAACCTGATTTAGCGCCGCCACCTGCATATATTCCTGTACAATTACAGCTACGTTGCCTGCATATAGTTTTGATGACAGCGCTACCTCAACTGGGGCAAGTATCTGGGCTTCAGCTACATCAAGGGGCTGATTGGGGTTTCTATTTACGTCAATATATTTTTTACAACCTGAAACACTCATCAGGATATATGACATTAAAATCATTGATATTTTTTTCATGACATTTTTTAATTGATAAATGATAATTAAAGGGCAAGCTTCATGCTAAAATCGACGGACCTGGATGTGGGTACAGAAAAGGAATAAATACCTTGCGAGCCATTTGATGAACCGAACGAACTTACTTCGGGGTCGCCGCCAGTAAAGTGTGGCGCGTGTATCCAGAGGTTACGACCGGTTACGCTAAAATTAACAGCTTTGAAAGGGCCACCCCTCAACCATGATGGTTTTACAGTATAACCGAGGCTTACATTTCTTAATTTAATATAGGTTCCATCCTGTATCACAGACTCAGTTACGCCGTTTATACGCTGGTAATAGGTCTGTCCGTCAACAGCAATGGTATTAGCTTGTCCTGTTGCATCGCTCACTCCCGGAACCACCCTTAGCCCCCTATTTTCGGTTACTTTAGGTGTTCCGTAAAAATATCCGTACCCATCTACATTGTTCTGAATATCGCCGCCTTTTTTAACGTCAAAGAAGAAACTGAAATTAAACTGCTTATACCTGATATTATTGGCAATTCCGCCCGTCCAATCAGGGTTAATATTACCTATAATACCCTGATCGGCATCGGCATAAGGTAATCCACTGGCATCAATACGTAACTGCCCCTGTGCGGTGCGTGCATAGCGTGTACCATATATGGTTCCGTAAGGCTGACCTACAATAATTGTGGTAAAGCCGTTTCCGATCTGTTGCAGATCGCCATCGATTGCCAGAACCTTATTCCGGATACGGCTGTAGTTGATGGTCATGTTCCAGGTAAAGTCCTTTGTTTTTACCGGCACCACGTTCAATAATAGTTCAATACCCCGGTTTTGCATTATCCCGGTGTTTACAGTAGTACCGTCATAACCTGTTGATGGTGCAATACTCACACCGGGAATTAAGCCATTTACCGTTTTTTTAGCAAAATAAGAAGCTTCTAAACTTATCCTGTTATTAAAAAAACCGGTTTCAAACCCTGCCTCAAATTCATTTATCCGTTCATTTTTTAAATTAGGGTTACCCAGCGTAGGACTCAGTAAAAATCCTGCCTGGCCGTTGTAAGGGAACGAAATGTTACGAATAATGTAATCTTTACTTTGAGAAATATACGGGGTAGTAAGTGAATAAGGAGCCACATTACTGCCGCCAACCGTAGCATAGGATATTCTGAATTTGCCCAGGTTCATGATATCCTGAAATTCTTTGGAGAAAAACTCAGAGAATATAAAGCTGGTTGCTACAGACCCATAAGGGTAAAAATTATGCGCTGTTGATAGTACAGAGCTTCCGTCATACCTGCCGGTTAGTGACAGGATCAGGAATTTTTTATACTCAACATTGGATTGTACGTAAAAGCCAATCTTCCGGATATTATATTGGTTTTCAATAAAAGTAACCGTTGAGGCCGAACTGATATTATCCAGATCGGCTACTGAAAGCCCGACACCATTGGCATAAGCAGTTTCTGTATATTGAGAATAAATATTGCTCCCGATAACGCCGTCAATATTAAAATCACCAAACTGATGATTAGCGCTTACCATCAAGTCGTTATTAAATTGCCTAAAATTGGTATTGTTAACTACAATACGCCCCGTAGGGTTAGATACTGACTGGGCAGCTTCATGGTATCTATCCTGTTCGGCATACACATCAGCGCCAAATCTTTCAGTTACGGATAACCATCTTAATGGTTTATAATCGGCTGTAAAAGTTGGCAAAAAACGGTTTACGCCTGATTTATTAGAAATATTATCCAATACCCAGTAAGGATTGTTTCTGGAATAACGATACAAGCGTTGCGTGCCGTCAGCATTTTCATAAGGCAGCAGGTTGTATGATATCGGGGCTGTAAAAATAGTCCATACAGGGCTCTCTAAAGCATAACCTTCGGGCAAGCGGTTATTTTGCGAGTTGGTATAATTTAACTGAAATGTTGTAGTTAAATTTGGAAGCACCTGAGCGCTGTATTTGGCAAACACCGAGTTTCGCAGAAACTTAGTAGTAGGCACCGTACCCTGCTGATTAAAATTGGAATAAGATATATAGTAGTTAGAAGCGGCCCCGCCACCGTTTACACTAAACACATTATTATAAGTGTGACCGGTTTTAAAAAACAGATCAGACTGATTGTATTTTTTTGCCGGCTCACCATTTATTTTTAAGGTATCCATCAATGGGCCCCAGGAGGTGCTGGTTTTCATATCATCACCATTATAATAAACACCATTTGTACCCTGGGCATATTTGCTTTGAATTTGCGGCAGCAGCGGGTTTTCAAAGGAAAAATCAGAAGTGAAATTAATGGTCGGCTTTTTATTGGTTGAGCCCGTTTTGGTAGTAATGATAATAACACCGTTTGCACCCAAAGAACCATATAAAGCCGTGGCCGCGGCACCTTTTAACACGTTGATATTTTCAATTATGGAAGGGTCAATGTCGGCTATCCTGCTGGAACCGGGCCCTGAATTGAGGTTTCCGGTTTCACTGTTATCGATCGGGATACCGTCAACAACCATTAAAGCATCATTAGGCCCGTAAAACGATGATGCACCACGAACAACTATACGGGTTGAACTACCGGGGCTGCCTGATGAACTGGTGATCTGTACACCGGATACTTTACCGGCTATATCATTAACCAGGTTTGGGTCTTTACCCTGCACCAGGTCTGAGCCTTTAATTTCCTGGCTACTGTAGGTTAACACTTTTTTGTCGCGCTTAATACCCAACGCGGTAACCACTACCTCGCTGAGTGTTTTGTTGTCTTCGGCTAAAATAATATTAACGTTATTGGTATTGCTTACCTTAACTTCCTTCGCGGTATAACCAATAGCAGATACGCTGAGAATAACAGGTCCATTACAATCAATAGTAAACGTACCTTGGGTATTGGTGATGGTACCATTACGCGTACCTTTTATTTTAACAGACGCGCCTGGTATAGACAGACCCTTTTCGTCTGACACTTTCCCTTTTAATGTAATTATTTGTGCATTGGCATGGTAACCAAACACAAAAATGCCGAAAAAGAGCAAAATAAGCCTTTTGAGTAATCGTTTTAGCTTCATAAATTAATTTTTGGGGTTAAAAAATTATCCATTACGTCTGATTCCTCAGATCATGTAAAAATATTCACCCCAACAGCTAATTTTTTAGCAAAAATTCACCACAACCAGTCGAATATTATCATCATTTAAATGAATTCATATGAAAATTAAAATATTTCAGTTAAAATAAAATTCCAAGACGAGCTCCTACATTAAATACCGTATTTACATTAAACAGCCCCCTTAACTAACAGTATAGTATCCCAAACTGGTCAAAATCCGGCTATCAAGAGCAAAATATCACCTACTGCTTTTCATGATATCCGGGTAACTTTACTTCCTATGATTAATTGTTATAATTACACGAAATATAACGCTTTATTAATGAAATGGGGGTTATCTCTTACCATTTGCTTTACGGCAGCCATAAGTGCAAAGGCTCAATCATATGTGCCTGAGTGGAAGGATAGCCGGATAAAAATAAAACCCGTCATAGCGATACAAGCCTATTCGTTCGATTTAAAAGATGTTCAACTGCTGGAAAGCTCTTTTAAACAAGCGATGCAGGCAGATGCCGCATACCTGTTATCTATTAAGCCGGATCGTTTATTATCCGGATTTCGCTCCCATTCCGGTTTAAAACCTAAGGGTAAACTGTACGAGGGCTGGGAGTCATCAGGTTTGGCAGGCCACACCTTGGGGCATTACTTGTCAGCCATTTCTATGCATTACGCGTCGACATGTGACCCTCAGTTTTTAAAGCGGGTAAACTATATTGTTACCGAACTTAACGAGTGCCAAACCGCACGTAAAACAGGCTACGTTGGCGCTATCCCGAAAGAAGACACGATATGGGCCGAAGTTGCCAAAGGCGATATCCGTTCCCGGGGCTTTGATTTAAACGGGGGCTGGTCGCCCTGGTACACTGTTCATAAAATTATGGCAGGACTCTTAGATGCTTATTTATATGGTCATAATATCCAAGCGCTTAAGATATGCCAGGGCATGGCCGATTGGACAGCCGAAACCATTAAAAACCTAGACGACGAAAAGCTGCAAGAGATGCTGCAATGCGAATACGGCGGCATGGCTGAAACCCTTGCCAATTTATATGCTATCAGCGGCAACCAGAAATATCTTGATCTGTCATACAAATTTTATGATAATCGAATCTTAGATCCGCTGGCTCAAAAACAGGATGTTTTACCGGGCAAGCACTCTAATACCCAGATTCCTAAAATAATTGCCAGCGCCAGGCGGTACGAGCTTACTGGCGATAAAAAAGACCAGACCATTGCCGATTTCTTTTGGGAAACGGTTACGGGCCATCACTCCTATGCCACTGGTGGAAACAGCAACTATGAGTACCTTAGCGAACCTGACAAGCTCAACGATAAGCTGACAGACAATACAACCGAAACCTGTAATACTTATAATATGCTCAAACTTACCCGTCATTTATTTGCGGTTGCGCCATCTGCCGCCTTGATGGATTATTATGAGAAGGCTTTATATAACCACATCCTTGCTTCGCAAAACCATAAGGATGGTATGATGTGTTATTTTGTACCGCTTAGAATGGGTGGAACAAAACACTACAGCACCCCATTTGATGATTTTACCTGCTGTGTGGGCTCGGGTATGGAAAACCATGTAAAATATAACGAAAGTATTTACTTCATGGGGACCGATGGTAGTCTTTATGTTAACTTGTTTATTCCATCGGTGCTAAATTGGAAAGATAAAGGCTTATCAGTGAAACAGGAAAGCAATTTCCCTAACGATGATCTGATCACTTTTACTGTTAATACCCAAAAGTCGTTTATCATGGCCATCCGCATCCGTAAACCCAAATGGAGCAGTAATGCAAGCATCAGCATCAATGGCAAACAGCAGCAACTCAGTCCCGATGCGCAAGGCTATTTTGTTTTAAACCGTAAATGGAACAATAACGATAAAATTAAACTTACAGTACCCGAAAAACTTTATACCGAATCTATGCCCGATAACGCTAACAGGCGTGCCGTTTTTTACGGTCCGGTGCTACTGGCCGGCGTTTTGGGCAATACTGAGCCTGATCCGTTGAAAGGTGTACCTGTTTTTGTAACCAGCAAAACGAACCCTGACCAATGGTTGCAAATGGTTGATAAAAAACAGTTAAGCTTCCGTACGGTAAACATTTCAAAACCTGAAGAAATTACCTTGATCCCTTTTAATCAAACCAAAAACGAATATTATTCTGTTTACTGGGATGTATTTACGCCTGAAGGATGGGTCGTTCAGCAAAAGGCCTATGAAGAGCAAAAGAAAAAACAGCGGGAACTGGAAGCCCGCACTACCGATATTTTACGCATAGGCGAAATGCAGCCGGAACGCGATCATAATTTCAGCGGTGAAAATGTTACTACCGGTGAAGATCATCAGAAAAAATGGCGGTCGACCGAAAACGGCGGTTATCTTCAATACGAGATGAAAGTTGACGCCAATACCCAAAATACCCTGATCAATACTTACTGGGGAATGGACAACCGGGGTCGGACCTTTGACATTCTGGTTGACAATGTCAAGCTTGTTTCCGAGAATCTGAATCAATATAAGGAAAGCCGTTTTTATGATATCAACTATACCATTCCTATTGAACTTACTAAAGGCAAGCAAAAAGTAACCGTTAAGCTACTGCCTAAAAAAGATAACAGTGCAGGGCCCGTTTACGGTAGCCGCATGGTAAAAAACTAAATTAATAAACCCATAAAGAAATTAAGCTCATAATCAAAAAAGGGAAACGACAAGGTGAGCTATAACCCTAAGATCGGCAGTTCGATCCTGCTTCCCGCTGCTTAAGGAAACAACACTTTCGGGTTGTTTCCTTTTTTTATGTCAAAAATGCGTGAACCAAACAGTTAAAATCTTCTTAGGATTATAGAAAATGTTTACTGCTTCTTTCGGGTTATAATTCTTTGCTATAAGCTATCCGGACCAAATGGGTTTTGAGACGGAAATTTCAAGACCTTTTGTTTACGGGGGAATTAAAATTTCCGTTTTTCAATGATCTCCATAAAACTGTTCCTGAATTTTTCACTCACAGGGAGGCGCTTTTCGCCAATGAAAATATGGTTATCTTCTATTTTAACCAGTTGTTCTGTATTGATAATATAGGAATTATGCACCCTTACAAATGGCTGCAAAAGCTGTTGTTCAATATCTTTTAACCTACGATAAATGAGTAACTGCTCCTGTGCGGTAACTAATCTTATGTAGTCTTTTTCTCCTTCAAAATACAGAATATCCTTTAGTGATATTTTCCTAAATGCTTTACCCGATTTTACAAAAAAATAATCACCGTCCGATTCAGCATTTGCAAGCGTTGCCGGTTCGCGTTTCAAAAAATAAGACTCTATTTTTTGTACTGATGATAGAAAACGCTTTAGCGTAATAGGTTTTAGAAGATAGTCTATCGTTTGAAAACTATAGCTCTCTGCAGCATACTCAGAATAGGCTGTAGTAAAAACGATTTTAGTTTGGGATGGTAATAAAGCGGCCAGCTCCATACCCGTAAGCTGAGGCATGTTAATATCTAAAAAAATAAAATCTACCCGATTCTTCTTCAAAAAAGCCAATGCCTCCAGGGCATCATAACACTTGACTTTTAGCTGCCATTCTGTGCTTTGTTTTATCAACAACTCCAACAGGTCAACTGCATCTGGTTCATCATCAATAATTATGCAGCTCAAACTCATAAAAGTGGTATTTTTAAAAAGGCAAGGTATAGTTCCCCATTTTTCTGGGTAGTCAACTCAAAATTTGAGCCATAAAGCATCGATAATCTTTTTGATAGATTGGAAATTCCAAATCCGTTTGTATTAGTCGGCACCGTTGAATTGAACCATCGGTTACTTGTACTGAATAGCAAGTACCCACCCTTTTGCACCAGCGAGATATCTATTTGGTTTTGCTTACTTGACTTATTTATCCCATGCTTAAATATATTTTCCACAAAGGTCATCAGTAACATCGGAGGAATACGTAGTTCTGCCTGATATGCCTTCTCAAAATTGATAATAACACCGTATCGGATACGAATTCTTTCCAGCGCCATATAGTTTTCAATAAACGCCACTTCTGTTGATAAGGGTACCACATCCTTTGGGCTTTCATCTACAAAATAACGCATGATATCAGATAAGCGCTCTATCAGGTTGGCCGATGGGGGATCAACTTTGTAAACCTTGTAGTAAATATTATTCAGTGTATTAAACAAAAAATGAGGCTGTACCTGCGATTTAAGCAAATTGAGCTCAGCCTGGCTTTTTTGCAACATGATCTCTTCTGTTTGCTGTTTTAAAGTAAAATAAGCAATGGAAATGCGAAAAATAAGACTGAGAATATAGATCAGGATTCCGCTTGGGACATAATATAGCAATCTCCAAAAGCTGATGTGAACTGGTTTTATGATGGAGAAATATTGATAAACTATGATGGAGATATAACCCCGCAACATCCCGACAACCACAAGAAGGAGTACCACCAGGACGCCGTACCATACAAATTTCCTTTTTTGATAAAATATGGGGTACAAGAACAGGATATTTCCATAAATGATAATTGCGTAGGAAAGCGTGCTGATGATGGTAGATATTACAGACTTCCGGGGGCCGTCCATTGGTAATGCTGAAAAAAAGATCAACAATAATACCGCAACCCAAATGAGCAGTTGAAGCAGTGTAGTGCCGGGCTTTTTTAATTTCATATTCAAAAATATCAGCCTTTTATATTTTAAGATACAGTTTTACATCGTTTGGGTATTATTCTCTGCGATTACCCTTAAAATTTAGATGGTTCACCAAAAAGACGTTAAAACCCCGGTTGTCGAATAAACAACCTTTTTCATTCGAAATAAAACCGGGCGGGTCGAAAAGATTCGTGAAGGTAATTTGCAAAAGGCAGCTTTGATTATCAAAAATCAAAGTCATGAAAACATTTAAAAACATTTATCTGCTTTTAATCGCAGTAATTCTATCGGCCCCGGCTCATGCGCAAGTCCCTAAACCAAGGGTAAGCCCGGCCGAATCGGTAACCGGAAAAATTGGTGAGGCTACCATTACTATTCATTACAGCAGCCCCTCGGTAAAGGGAAGAAAGATCTGGGGTGGTTTAGTTCCTTATGATACGGTTTGGCGTGCTGGTGCTAATGAAGCCACCACATTTGAAATCGACAAAGACATCAAAATAGCGCATAAACAACTGCCTGCTGGTAAATATGGTTTTTTCCTGGTACCCAAAGAGAAAGACAAATGGATAGCTGTTTTCAATAAAGTACCCAATCAGTGGGGTGCGTTCAAATATGATGAAACCAAAGATCAGCTCCGCGTTGATGTAAAAACAACCACCTTACCAGATGACCAGGAAATGCTGATTTATAAGATCACTCCAAAAGGGGTTTTATTAAACTGGGAAAAGCGATCGGTATTTATTCCGGTAAAATAATCCCATAAGCAGAACCAGAACTTATCTATTATCAACCAATTAAAAATCTATCCAAATGAAAAAGGTTCTTGTATCAACTTTTCGTGGCGTATTTGTATTTGCAATATATGCTATGATGGTTTCGTGCGGCAAAAGTGGAAGTAACAAAGTTACTCCTCCGCCTACAAATGGTCATACACTAAAATTTACTATAACGGTTGCAGGAATCGCGTCTACGGGTAATCAGGGCTTAATAAACCTGGTATTTAACGGAGTAGAAGCTGCCGATCCTACAAATAAAACTAAAACCCTTTGGAAAATAAATGGTGCTGAGCAACAAAACCAAACCCTTCTCAAATTTAATGCGCTTGATTTTCCACAGGGTAAACCAACTACCATAACGATAGAATCAACCGTGCCTTTATATTCACCAGTTGTTAACTTACATTTTGCAAATGCCACGTTACTTCCTGCTTATACCATCAGTGTTAAAGCAGAAGAGGATGGGAAAGTACAAGTTGATGATGAAAGCATCAGCATTACAGGCGCCAATATTTATGATCATACCTATACCTACTAACCATTCACATGGTTAGTAGTGACCGATTAATATCCGGGCTCTATGGCAATTAGTGAGCGCAGCAACATAAGACCAGGACACGATCGATTTTATCACCTACCAACGCCATAGAGTCCATTTACTTTCCATTTATTAAAATTTCATCCAGATGAACCTGTTTAAGTTCAAATTAGTAATAACCATACTCGTGCTTTCGGGCATTTGTAATAATCTATATGCTCAAAACAATGGAAGGATAATTGGCCTGGTAAAGGATGCCCAAACTCATGAAGCCATCTCTTTTGCCACTGTGGCTTTAATAAACTCCACAACTAAAACTAATATTTTGGCAACGCAAACAGATATCAGCGGGAGTTTTGTGATGGGCAATTTACCTCCGGGTACATTTACGCTCAGGCTAAGTTATTTAGGCTATAACCCTGTTGTTAAAGAGAATATTATTATCAATACTTCGGTTAATACCTTAAACGTGGGTGAAATTCAAATGAGTTCATCGCCCAACAAAGTATTAAATGAGGTAACCATTACAGCCAAAAAACCAACCCTGCAAAACAAAGACGGGAAAAAAGTTTTCGCTGTAAACCAAAGTCTGGTAAGCCAGGGTGGCACCGCTGCCGATCTGTTACAGAATGTGCCCACACTTCAGATTGACGCGAATGGCAATGTTAACCTGCGGGGATCAACCGGGGTAAAGGTATTGGTTGATGGCAAACCATCGCTCATTGCCGGTGGCGACGTTACACAAATCCTTCAATCTATCCCGGCCAGTTCCATCGAAAACGTGGAAGTAATTGCCAATCCATCTGCTAAATATGATGCCGAGGGCCAGGGAATTATCAATATCATTTTAAAAAAGAATAGTAAAGCAGGTTTCAATGGTTCTGTGACTGCCTCCGCTGGTACCCGCAATAATTATAATGGCAGCGGGAGCTTAAGTTACCAAACAGGCAAAGTAAATGTTTACGGAAATTACAGCTTGCGCGATGGAGATACCTATAGTAATGGTTTTCAGTATCTCACCTTTTTACAGCCAACAGATGCAACGGTTTACTCTAATGAAACCTTCCCTTCTACCACGCATAACAAGATACAAAATGTAAAGGCGGGCATTGATTATTCATTTACACCCAAAAGCATCCTGAGTGTTTCGGCTAACCTCAATCTGCGCGATACCCACCGTGATGAATTATTAGAAATCAATAATTTGGATGCAAACAACACACCCATTCAGTTAAATCATCAAAATAATACCACCACCAGTAATGGAAAAAGCGATGAGCTGGACCTGGATTACAGCCAGCACTTTAAAAAACCTAAAGAGGAATTGACTTTCAACTTTTCTTATGCTCATGGCACCTCCCGCAATCTCCAGGTTTATCAAAACCATTCAAGCATTATAAGCCCACGGGGGCCAGTACCTCCGGATCCTAATCCCTTAGAAAGCGATTTATGGAACAATGGTAATAATTATAATATACAGGCCGATTACATACTGCCTACAGGTAAAACAGGGCAAATATCTGCCGGCTACCGTAGCCAGATCAGCCTGGGCAACAATAATCAATATGCTTATGATCTAAGCAATGGGGTTTCCTCTCCTTTCTATACTTATACCAACCTTTTCAGCAGCAATAAACAGATTCATGCCCTCTATTTAAATTACCAGGATCAAATCCGAAACTTTAACTATGAAATAGGGTTAAGAGCGGAGGATTCTCACCTAAACGCTACCTACACCGCGTATGACCCCAACAACTCGTTATACAGCACACCTATCCGGGTACCCAGTAAAGGTTTGTATCCCAGTGTATTTTTAACGCAAAAATTGAAAGCCGACCAGCAGTTGCGGTTTAGCTTTACCAACAGAGTAACCAGGCCTACGCCAAGAGAGCTTAATCCATCCACAGATTTCTCTGATCCAACAAATTATGAAACAGGCAATCCGCATTTGATACCCGAGAGCATTAATTCCCTGGGACTGGGGTACAATAAAAACTGGAAAAACATTTCATTTACCTCGAGCTTTTACTATAGCCGGCTTAATAATGTCATTAAACACATTGAGAGCGCACCAGTTAACGGATTGATCATCACCACAGCTCAAAATTTAAAACATTCTACAACCACAGGCCTGGAGCTGATTGGGCATTTTGATTTGATCAAAGCCTGGGATTTTACCGCCAATGCCAACATTTTTGAGCGGCAGAATGATGCTGCCCCCCAATTTGGAATAACGGCAAACAGTGGCTTAAGCTGGAATGCCAACATCACCAATAACATAGCTATTGCAAAAAGCCTGGCCATGCAGATCAGGGCAGATTATCGCGCTGCTGATTTTATTATCCAGGACAGGAACCGCCCGGCATTTGGCCTTGATGTAGGCGCCAAATACGATTTCCCGGGCAATCAGGCTTCTTTGAGTTTTAATAGCGTTGATATTTTCAACAGCCGTAAATGGGCATTTTTAAGAAGCAGCGATGCTTTGCTCCTGGATTTTCAGCGCCGTACACTGGGTTCAAGAGCTACGCTAAGCTTTACTTATCACTTTGGTAAAAGCACGGGCGTTTACAAACAACCTAAGAAGAAAGAAGATAGCCCGGATAAGCGGATTGATGATGCTTCTTAACGATAAAAAAGTTCATGTTTTCGGTCAATACTACAATTTCTTCAATCGTTCTTTAGATCAGTTAGTAGTAATTAGGTGTTCAGAAGAAAATGCCTAATTTATTAGCTTACGCAGCTTCTCACTTCGTGAAATGCTTCAATTATTCAAGGGTAACTCTACGTAAAAAAATGTTCCGTTGTTTTGCTTGCTTTCAAACCAGATATGCCCTCCATGAGCTTCTACTATCTGTTTAGAGATGGCCAGTCCCATGCCAAAGGGTTGTTCACCGGCTGTTCCTGGCCTTTTGGCTTCGGTGAACATATCGAATATCTTATCATGCATTTCTTTGGGTATACCTATACCATGATCTTCAATAGTTATCAATACGCTATCTTCCTTGCCGATCATCTGCACATTGACAACAGCACCGCTTGGGCTGAACTTAATGGCATTGGCTATCAGGTTACTGATTACCCGCCACATTTTTTCACGGTTAATGCTAATGGTGAGATGATCAGCAGTTAACAGGATCTGCTGCCCCTTTGCTTCTGCTTTAAAATGTAAAAGTTCTACACAATAATGGAGTAGCGTAAACATATCAACAGGCTCCATTTTCAATTCTTCGACCCGAGTGTGAATTTGTAAAAGATCATCAATCAGGTTCAGCGAATTTTTTCCGGAAGTCTTGATCAATTCCAACATGGTATGATCATCACCGGGCCTATGTCTGTTATCCAGCATCATGGTAGCAACGGTCATCATGGCACCTACGGGGTTACGCAGGTCATGTGCCACCATTTTCATCATACGGGTATTATCTTCCTGGCTTTGCTCCAGCGCGGTAAGCGTTTTTTGCATCTGCGTATTATATTCGCTGATCTTCTGGTTCAGCTTGGTAAGTTCATTCACACTATTGCGGTAACGCTTCAGGTTATACCATACCAATAGTAAAATAATGATCGTCATCACCGCAAAAACAATGATTGCAACCAGGTAAGTGGTTTTTAACTGATCGTTTTTGCTTAATAAAGTTAACCGGTATTGCTGTTCGATATTCTTAAATCCCTGATCTATATCGGCGATCTTTAAACCCTTACTAACCTCATCCAACGAATCGCGCATTTTATCGTATTGCTGAACATACTGGTATGCCAGTGCAACCTGTTGAGTTTTATCGTAATAGTTCCATTTTAGTTTTTTCCATTTCAGCCGATTATCAGCATTGCTCTGGCTTTTCCCGCGCCCGGCAAGCAAATCCCGCTCAATTTGTCCCAATAAAGAATCGGCAGCCGTAAACCGCGAAAACTTTATGTACAAACCAGCCAGTTTTAGCTGCGCTGTTTGCGCGTCTTCCATAGCATACCCGGGCCTGTTATTGATATGAATGCTTTCCTGCAGATATTTTTCTGCTTCCGTATAATTATTCATCAGAGCATAGGTGCCACCCAAATTACCGTACACAACCGCCCGGGCCATTTCTACAAACTGTTTTTTATCCGGAAAGCGCCCGGCATTACGGTCAATAAAGGTTAACGCGCGTTTGTAGTAATAAACAGCGCTATCGCGCATATTTGCCTGTTCAAAACACAGCGCTATCGTATTGAGGTGCGATTGCGGGTAAATAAATAAGTTACTAAAGCCTGCGCCAGCTTTACAATGACTGTTTTCGGCGAATGCCTGCTTAAAGTAAGGGATAGCTCTTAAGTAATTGCCTTGACTATATCTTACCATTCCTAATTGATAAGTGATCTGGCAATAGCTGCAACTATCCAGGTTTTTTTGAGCGAAGAGCTTACCATCATAATAACATTTAAAGGCCTCGGCGTATTTTTTTTCAACCATCAATACATCGCCTTTGGCAAATACGGCACCAGCATATTCGGCTTTGTATTGCAGTTCCTTACCTTTCAGTATCAACATCATACTATCGGCATATAATTTTTCCTTTACCAGGTTTTTGTCGTAGTATAAATAATAATTAGCCTTTTGATTATATTTTTTCCACAGGTCAGGGATTCCGGGATCAAAAAAAACGTTGTATGCCGAATCGAGATAATTAACAGAACGCTCCAGTTGACCGCTATTAAGTAAAGTATTGGCTTTGTCGATAATAGAATCGGCAAGTGCGGGATGATTATTATTTTTTGTAGCTACTTGCTCACACGCAGATAAAAACAGAATACAAATGAATAGGGGAACTAAGTATCCCCATTTTATTGATTTAGCAAGATATAAGCATAAGGGCAAAGGCATAAGCTAAACATTTGATAGCATTTATAAAAGGTATACGGATAAGGCTTAGATAAAGTTAAAATTTGTATTTATAAACCATCAAACTGATCAATTGCTTTTGCCGAAAAAATTTAAACTATGTAGTTTAATAAGGAGCTATCATTCATATCCATTTTTTAACACAAGCACCGCGCCGGGTTTAAAGTCAAGATCAATAAGGCCATCTTTAAGGGTGCCTATTTCAACATCCGTTTGACTTTGAGCAAACCATGTTTTGAACGGGAGTTTCAATTTGGTTTTCCCACCTTTTTCAGATACAATCTTCACTTCATCAATTTGGCCATTTTCCTTTTTTACGCTGACCAGGAAGGCCCCTTCGGCCCGCAAATTTTCAAAGGAAAGGTTTTTCCACGTAGCCGGTATAGCCGGTGTTATCTCGATAAAACCCGCATAACTTTGCAGCAGCATTTCCTGCAACCCCGAAGCAAAGGCGAAGTTACCCTCCAAAGTAAAAGGGCGATATTGAAACTTGGAATAACCCGATTTCGTTTGATCGCCATTTAGGTGGAAACTATTGATGGAGCAAAACGCTTTGGCAAAAATAGTGAGGTCTTTAGCAGCGCCCAGGCCATCTTTTGCACGGGCCTTCATATTGGCCAGCCACGAATAAGAGTAACCACACCAGTAAGCAGGCCCCACACTATCCAGCAAATGGATGGAGTTTTTAATAACCGATTGCGCCATTTCGCCATCCTCCCATTTCAGCAAACCCAGCGGATAGATACACAACATGTTGGAAAAATGCCTGTGCGATTGATTATAAGCCATGGAAGGTGCAAACATCAATTCATTAGCCGGCGTTACCGCGAAGTCATCAAACTCATCATATATCTTTTGCCAGTGCGCTGCTTCGGCTTTTTGATCCAATTCGGTAGCCAGCTCGGCCGCGGCTTTAAAAGTAAATTTCATCAATGCCAGATCGTAATTGGTGTTTTGATGAAACCAGGCGGTAATGTCGTTATCATTGATCTCGGGACTTGAGCTGATAGGCAATTTACGATGGCCTTTGCTATCTAAAACCGTCAGACTTTCGATAAATTGGGCGGTTGATTTTATCCATGGATAGGCCCGGATACGCAAAAAGTTTTTATCCATGCTATAGCGCCATTGCAAATAGTAATGCTGTACCAGCCAGGAAGATACCGTTGGCGAAAGCGAGTATTGTATCCATCCGCCCATTTCTGTACCGTTCATGGTTGTAACGCCCGGTACGGCCAATCCGCTTTTACCAAAATACATTTTGGTATACCGTTGGTAATTGGTTTTATTGGCATCCAGATGGTTCAGGTAAGCCATGCCCTCATCCAGGTGGTTAGCGCTGTAGCTGGGCCAATAGCTAAGCTGCGTATTCAAATCGTGGTGAAAATCGCCTTTCCAGGGTGGCAGGCGACCGTTATCTGCCGTCCATACCGCTTGCAGCGAGATTGGCGGGGCACCTACCCGTGATGCCGAACCAAATTTGTATTGCTCCAGGTACCACTGTTTCTCCAACAACGCGTCCGGTATATGAATGGCCGATTTGCTCCAGAAATTATCCCACCAGTTTTCATGCGAGTCGAAATCAGTCTGAAGTCCCCGTTTTAAGGCGTTCGCCGATACTGCGGCAGCTGTGGGGTTGATCTTTTTAGCGGGATATTGTGAGGAGATAGTCCACACACCTTCTATAGTGTTTGCATTTACCTTATGCCAGCTTACGTTGATCTGGTAAGTAAAACCGCCCCAACCCTTTTGTTTATAGGTAATACTATTGCCTTGCTGACTGATGGTTCCGGCCGGATAACCCAGGCGCGACAGGTCATCACCGCCAACCGGGTCTCCTGATACTTTTATTGCACCCTGGTATTTTGGGGCTATCAGTTTGGGCTCAAATCCTGTTTTGATATTCTCAAACCTGAACCAGCCTACCGGCGCTGTGGCGTGTACAAAGGTTTTCAGTACGATACCGTTGGCCCATTTAACGGTACACAATGCATTGGACAGGTGCAGATTAACCGACTTTACTTTACCCCAGTCCTTGGTATCAAACTCCAACGCGCCGCCAGGAATTTTGGAAGGAGCCGGTTCATGATCATAAGGTTCATCCAGATACTTTTGCACGGGTTTATAGTCCTTTTTATTTACCTGGTTAATAACCCACTGATAGCTAAATTCTTTACGGTGCAAGCCCTTCATTGGGCGCTGATCCCAAAGGTCGGCCCTATCGAGCGAGAATCGTAAATGATCGCCCTTCTGCCATATCAACGCGCCCAGCATGCCATTACCCAGCGGAATAGCCTCGTCCCATTGCCTGGCCAGGGTATCAAATTTTAAGTCGTGCTTTGTTTCATTTTGTGCCGATACACTTTGATAAAATAAAAGACCAGCGATGATCAGGATTGCTTTTCTCATAATAGGTACAATTTCAGGCTATTCAAAATTGGCTAAAACCACTCTTTGGCAATTTATGGTTTTGATTTTACTATGTTACTAATATCTGTTAACAGACACAAATCATTCACAAAATACTTACCCCCTGCCGCAACTCTCTCCGAATCGCTATCTTTGAAAATATGGGTATCATTAATTACGCTACTTTTATTGTCGCCTCCTTTTTGTTTATCATTTCGCCGGGTATAGACACGGTTTTTATTTTGAACAAATCCATTGCACAGGGGCACAAAGCCGGCATATACGCTACGCTGGGCATCACCACTGGTGTATTGGTACATACTACGTTGGCCGCGTTCGGCTTATCGCTCATCCTGGCACAATCGGCTATGGCTTTCAGCATCATCAAGTACGCGGGAGCGGCCTATCTGATCGGCATGGGTATCTCCAAATTATTCGCCGGTGGTAACATGATCAAACAGGAGGGACAAACACCATTAGTTTCAGTCCGAAAAACCTATGTTTCAGCAGTTTTCACCAATGTACTCAATCCCAAGGTGGCTATCTTTTTCCTGGCATTTTTCCCGCAATTTATACAACCCGCATATATTCATAATGCCCGGCCATTTATTTTCCTGGGGACAACCTATGCCGTTATGGGTTTGCTATGGCTTTTGGTATTAACTTTCTTTGCAGGATCATTCTCGGTTAAACTCAAAAACAGCCCGTTTATAGGCACCTGGCTCAATAAATTTTCGGCTGTAGCTTTTGTGCTGATGGGGATTAAAATTGCTTTTACCAAGAGATAATTCCATCACTATTAGCTTAGGTCGACCTTCATAAACACAGCAAAAAGTGGGTTTACATGGGTTTACACTTTTCAGCGTAAATTTCATATTAAATACCTGAAAATCAATTAATTAAATTTATTTTAATGAAAAAAGTGTAAACCCACTTTTTACACCATAGAGTGTTGTGTTTTTATGCTTCATAATATACACTAACGAAAACGTTATCGTAAATAAATACCTGAAAATAAGCTTTTTATAAAAGCTTATAAATAAATTTGATTTAACCACTAATTAACCTACGCTTTACAAACCCAATTCTTTTTGGCAACACCTTCCGGGTAGTTTGTTGCTATTGTCTGCGCTTTTTAAAACCAATTTTACATAACATAAACCAATTTTAAAATGACAAGAAACCCCACTTTAACATCCGGCTGATGATACTGCTGTTTTGCAGGTATAGCTATATAAAAAGCAAGGCATTTCGGAGTGCTGTTGCTACACCTTTATCAGGGTGTTCATCATAGATATACAGATCAAAAAAATAAATTAACCAAACCTATAAACCAAATTTCTTGAGCTATGAAAAAGAAAACCACCTACTGGCTGGCTTTTGCCTGCCTGTTTGCCCTGTGCACGTTGTTGTGCCAGTGTAAAAAATCAACTGTTAAAGGCAATACACCCGATGCCGCACCGCAAACCAGTCCGCGCGCGGTAACCACTTTTATCCATCCCGGCGTGATCAATACCCAGGCCAATCTTGATCTGATCGCCTCGCAGGTAAACAGTGGCGATGCCACCCGTACGGCCGCTTACCAAAAAGTGCTTGATTTTATCAGCAACAATGCCCTGCCCACCCAATTTTACACTACGGTTTATGTAGGATCGAACGGGCATACGAGCCCGTCCAAAAGTCAGATCCGTAAGGATGCCGAACTGGCTTACGCGCTGGCCCTGCGTTTTGCCAAAACAGCCGATATTACCTACGCCAACCAATGTATCGCGATATTGAACGGTTGGTCATACACCTTCCAGAACTACGCCCCTATTGATGCCTCTGACAATCCTAACCAACCTGCCCTGGAAGCCTCCTGGACCACACCCAGCTTTGTAGCCGCGGCCGAAATTATCCGTTATTACAAACCCAATGGCGTATCGGCCAATTGGTCTACCGCGGATATTAACAAGTTTAACGACTATCTGAACAATGTAAAAAACAACTACATCAACAACGTACCTGCCTATAATAACAACTGGAATGTATCTGCCGGTTATGCTAAAATGGCCATCGGCGTTTTCCTGAATAGTGCCAGCGTTTTCCAGGCAGGTGAAGACGCGATCAACGCCGTTTTACCCCAGGTGATACAAAGCAATGGTACCATGCCCGAGCTTTGCGACCGCCAGGATTGCGTGCATTACCAGTATTCGTTAACCGGCTTAACCTATGCCGCCGAAATAGCCAATATGCAGGGCGACGGCTCATTGTACACCGCGCTTTCCAGCCGCATCAGCGCCGGGTACGATTTTGAGCGCAGCGCTTACAACCAAAGTACCGGCTGTAACTATTGCTCCACCTCCAGCCCTATTTTCCCGGGTGTTGAGGTGGCTTACTATCATTATGGTACCGCCAATATGCTGTCATTACGTAACCAGCAGGACCCACTGGGTGTGCCTAATGATAATACCTTTTTAGGCTTTACTTCTTATACTCACTTTAATCTGGGTGGCAGCACTACGCCGCCAACAGGTTCAAATCCACCAATCGGATCGGTTATTTCCCTTAAAGGTTTCAATAATGCCTATGTAAGCGGCGAAAATGGCACTACAGCCATGACCTGTACCCGTACCACTGCCGGTGATACAGAGCATTTTACCGTGATTGATGCTGGCGGCGGCAAAATTTCCCTGCGCAGCAAGGCCAAATTTGTATCCTCAGAAAATGGTACCATGGCCATTACCTGTAACCGGGCAACAGCCAGCGATTGGGAAAAATTCGACTGGATAACCACGCCCGATGGCAAGGTTACCCTGCGTGGCAATAACGGCAAATTCATCAGCAGCGAAAATGGCACCCAGGCCATGACCTGCAACCGGGCTACAGCCTCGGGCTGGGAATCATTTACCGTTGGTCAGTAAAAAATAAATTATATCACAAAGCCCTTAGCACTTAAGCGGGGGCTTTGTACAAAAACTTTTTAAAGTTCTATTTTAACATTTTTCTGCTCTAAAACGACAAAAAAGGGGCCGAAAAAACTCAAAATTTATTCGGAAACATTCGTTTTAACAATTTTCGGCAAATTTTTGATGGGCTTTTTATGATTTAAAAAGTTTTAAATCATAGCATAGCTTTTTTTGCTCGCGATGATTTCCCCATTCCATAACCCCCTTCCTCCCCTTCCCCAAGGAAGGAATCGCACAAGGCCCCTATTTTTTTGATGACTGTCATGCTGCCAAGTCGAAGCATGCTGGGCGGGACTCCGCGCCCTACCCTTCGACGGAGCTCAGGGTGACAGCCCTCCTTTTACACCATATTACTTCTTCCCAAAGCTCCCGGCCAGTTCATTCAATTTTGCTGCGCTAATGGTTTGCCCGCCATTGTTGATCACGACACGGTAGCGAAAGGTTACTGATTCGCCTTTTTTAAGGGTGAGGTTCTTTTCTGATTTGCCGTTGGTAAAAATCTTTTCACCCAAGGGGTTGGCCGCGAACAGCCCATAGCCGCGGGCATGCCAGAAGGTTGGGTAGTTTACATTTTTAGGATGATCAATAATGGCTATGCTTACCGAATCGGTACCCATCTTGCCGTAAACCTTGCACCATACACCCCGCGTGCTCCAGGCATCGTTGCCTGTTTTGCCTTCGCTGGTGAGGTAGGTACCGTTGGCGATATGGTCCTTGCCGCCTTTTACAACGGTTACATTGCCTTTATCGTCGGTATATTTTTGGTCGGCGGTATCGGGGATCTGCAGTTCATGGGCAAAACGCAAACCCAGCAAGCCGTCTTTGGCATCTTTAAACAAGGCGTCTTTATCGGCGGTCAGTGTAGTGTAGCGATCGATAATGCGTTGATGATCATCGCCACTAAATTCAAAGCGGGTGATTTCTTCCAGGATCACCTCCTTTTGTTGATTTATCCAGTTGGCGTGGTAGCTCAGTACACCAGTATTTCCACTCTTGGTTTCCAATATTTTATCCGTGCGGATCCAGCCGTAAGCGTGCTTTTTGCTTTGAGGGATAGCGTAGGAATTGTTCCAGAAATCGAGCCCGTTAAGGTTTTCGAAATTAAACCAGATGCCGATGTGATGCGGATGATCAACCGGATCACCTGGGCGCGGCGCCAGCGGGAAACCACGGGTTACTACGGTGCCGCCAGCGGTATACAGGGGATACAGTACGGGTTTCTCCAGCGTATCGGGAAACAGGAAACTGGTGAAAGGTTTACCACCGATGGATATATCTATTTTGTCTTTTGATACTTTGGTGATCTTTACAGGCTCGGCCTTTTGAGCTTGTGCTAATGAGGATATCGTTGCAAAGATGGCGATGCTTAAAGTTTTTATGGTTCTCATAGTATGGATATAAGGTTAAATAAACACGCGGTATCGACTCACCCCGACATCGCTGCGCTTGTCACCCCTCTCTCCGCTTCGCGCATAGAGGGGAGGAAAAGAACAAAGACTTTTGGATCAAAGAGCAAGGACAGAACAAAACGGTCTTTGTTCCTTACTCCAAAAATCCTTCTACCCCTCTTTCCGCCGCAGGCGAAGAGAGGGTGGTCCGGCGAAGCGTAGACCGGGTGAGTCGGCTATGCGTCATGCTAATTTTGCGCTCGTGGGCTCCCCTCTTGAGAGGGGCAGGGGTGTGTTTCTTCGCTTTCATAAACACACCCCGCCAATTCACAAACCAACGCGCCCCCTCTCAAGAGGGGAACTATAAAAAATCAATATTTAAACACCTTCCCATTAGCCATTACTTCCTGCGTAGCCTCGTCAAAAGTGGCTTTGTAGCCGGTATGCACGGCGGCATTGGTCATGATATTGGCTATGGAATGACTGTAGCCTGCTTCGACAGGGGCATGCGGTTCCTTACGGCTGCGTACGCTTTCCATCCAGTTGCGCACGTGGTTGGAGGTAAGCACATCGCCGCCGGTATTGGCCGATGCAACCACCTTTTCGGTATTGGCCAGGCTGATCTCGGGCAGCAGGTTGGCCTGCATATGCATGGCATCGGCCATTTTTTGCGTAAGGCCACCTTCGGGCGAAACCTTGTTGGTGTTCAGGTTCAATTCACCGCCGTTGGAGTAATAGATTTCGGCCGGGTGCTCATCGCCATTGTGCATGCGCGAGCCAAAAGTTACCTGAAAACCTGTGGAAGGATCATCCAGCGGACCATAATCAAACGCAGCTAAAATGGTATCCCAGTTTCTGCGGCCGTCCTTCCATACATATATACCCCCATTGGCTACCACGCTGCGCGGATGTTTTAAGCCGGTAAACCAGTGTACGGTATCAATCTGGTGGCTCATCCATTGGCCAGCCAAACCCGATGAGTATGGCCAGAATAATCTAAACTCTAAATATTTACGCGGATCAAAAGCCTCATAAGGGCGGTTCATGATAAAGCGTTTCCAATCGGTATCTTCTTCTTTGAGCAAACCCAGCAGATCCGGTCTGCGCCAGCGGCCCGGTTGATTCACGTTCCAGGTTAGTTCCACCATGGTGATCGGACCAAACTTGCCCGAGCGTATAAAATCATTAGCCGCATGGTAATTGGCCCCGCTGCGGCGCTGTGAGCCTATCTGTACAATTTTGCCCGATTCCTTTACCGCTTTGAGGGCGGCGCGGTTATCTTCCATGGTTTCGGCAAAAGGTTTTTCTACATAGGCATCGCAGCCGGCTTTTACCGCCTCGATGGTGTGGCGTGCGTGCTGAAAATCGGCCGTGCTGATAAACACGGCATCGACCGCTTTGCTGTCATACATTTCCTCGTTATTGCGATAGGCCTTTACATCGTGCTGCATCTTCTCTTTCCAGATGGCGGCTCCTTCTTCACGTCGCCGTTTCCAGATATCAGATACGCCAACCACCTCAAAGTTGAGTTCCTTGTAATGGTTCATAAAGCTGGGGATATGTGAGCTACGGTGACGGTCTGAAAAGCCCACAACGCCCACCCGCACACGATCGTTGGCACCGATGATGCGTTTATAGCTTTTGGCGCTCCAGCTGTTTTTGGCAAGCATTACACCGGCACCCGCCAGCGCGGCCTGCCTGATAAAAGTACGGCGTGATTTTTCCATGAAGAATAGGTAAATTGGTTAAAAATGACTGGTCGGCTTTGACCAGCCAAACCAAATATCGAAGAAAACTTATAGAAAAGCCAACATTTTAACTGTTAATGCTACAAGAATATACGGAAACGATTGCGTAAAGGGGTTGTTACAAAAGGGTTGATACGTCCTAAACGCTATTGCTACCTCAAGCGTCCCACTTGTGGCCACCGTGCTTAGTTACTGTACAAATAAAGACTGCAACCGAACCACAAGCGAGACGTATGCGGTAGCAAAGGCAAGATCAATCGTCATTAGTTAATAGTTTTGCAAACCCCATCGGGGTTAAAGCTTTGTAGAGAAATTCGGGTGTGAAAATCAGTGCCGTAGGTACTGGACTCAGGTTGCATACCTGCGGCATGCTTAAATGCTTCTGATTGGTTTTCTACAAAGCCTTTACTTCTCGGGAATATCCGTTGCCGGTACACGCATGCCTTAACCTATCTTGTTGCCTCCGGATCTCCAAACAAAAAAGCGGCGGTCATTTTCATGACCGCCGCTTTTACATCATTACTTATGCTTATTATTTCTGTGGTGCTATAGGCTGTGGCGCTGGCGCTTTGCCTATCAGATCCATAAACTGATCCAGTTTTGGCGTAATGATAATTTGTGTACGCCTGTTTTGGGCTTTACCGGTTGGGGTACTGTTATCAGCAATCGGGTTGTATTCACCACGACCGCCAGCTGTTAAGCGTTTAGGATCAACCTGGTAATTGTTTTGCAGGGCCTGCACAACTGATGATGCACGCAGCGCGCTCAGATCCCAGTTGTTGCGGATATTTTTCTGAGAGATAGGCACATTATCGGTATTACCTTCTATCAGCACATCATAATTGCTGTAATCGGTAATGATCTTGGCAATTTTGCTTAGGGTTGCGCCTGCCTTGTCTGATATTTCATAGCTGCCAGATTTGTACAGCATGTTATCAGACAGCGAAATGTAAACCACACCTTTCAATACCTTCACATCAACATCCTGTGTTTCCTGTGGACTTAATGAACGGGTAAGGTTATTGGTTAACACCATATTGAGCGAATCGCTTTTGCTTTTGGCATTTATCAGCTGCTGAATGTAACGGTTTGAGCTGTTGATCTCATCAACCAGTTTAGAGATATTCACGCTACCCTGGTTGCTGGAATTTAAACATTTATCCAGCGCATCCTGCAAGGCTTTTACGTTCGACCTTTCGGACTTGAGCTGATCTTCCAGGCTGCTTACCCGACCATTGGCTACGGCCAGCGCCTGTTCGCTGGTTTGATACTTCACGCTCAGATCGCGGGTGCTGTTCTGAAGCTGGGTATAGTTGGCATCCAGCTCTTTGTATTTTTTGGTGCTTACGCAACTTTGTCCAAGAACTGCTACTACAAGCAGCCCCAGGATGGATATTCGATATTTCATCATTTGATTTTTTTTATGCTTAAATATAGTACAATAAAGAATAACTAATCAGCCGCCATAAAGTTTGTTTACACATAAATGGCAACAGCTTGTTAACGCTCATTTATGCAGTAAAGTACATGTATCTGTTACAAAGCCATAAACTTATTTCCTATCTTGGCGGCACATTTTTCTAATTACCTATCTAACAAATGAAAACATCTTTTAACAAAAAAATCAAACTAACCGCTATGATCTGCCTGTTTGCCGCTACCGGCGCTTTTGCGCAAAGTAATCCCGAGATGAAATGGTTTAACAAGCCAACCAAAGCGGCCGAAGGGAATGCCCAAAAATTCACTTTTACGGTTGATCCGGGTACCGATTACTGGCAGGTTACACATTACGGCTTTAAGCGTGACAATGGTCCGTTTTACTACCAGGAAGCGGAGGGTAATTTTGAGGCCAGCGTAAAGATCACCGGTAGCTACCATGAACTGTTTCACCAGGCCGGACTAATGATCCGCATCGACGAAAAAAACTGGATCAAAACCGGTATTGAGTATGTTGATGGCGTGCAGAATGTAAGCGCTGTGGTAACCCGCGAAGTGTCAGACTGGTCGGTTGTGCCGCGTCATGACAGTCCGAAATCGGTATGGTTAAAGCTGCTGCGTAAAGGCGATTATGTAGAGATCAAATACTCTTTTGACGGGCAAAAATTTGATATGCTGCGCCTGGCTTATTTCCCGCCTAATGTAAAGGCCGAAATTGGTATGGTAGCCGCCGCGCCGGGTAAACTGAGCTTCCCGGTAACTTTCGAGAATTTTAAAGTTGAAGCTGTTAAATAAGTAAAAGCTTTTAATAAAAAGCCCCTTAACCAGTAAGTTAAGGGGCTTTTTTTATGACGAGCGGGCCGTCTAAAACTTATATGTTAAGCCCGCGCCGAAGATCTGCTTAACCTGCAGACCTATCTTGGTGGTCTTCACGCCATTTTCAACAACGGGTATTTTGGTTTTACCATCATAAATCAATTGCGCACCAGCATTTACGGTTACAAACTTGTTTACTTTCATAAACAGGTTGGCGGTATAATCGGTATAGATATCGCCGGGTTTATGCAGATAATCTGAGTATAGTTTCAGGATATTTTCCAGGCTGATGTTTTGTACCAGGTTAACCTTGTAGTAGGCATCAAAAGAGGCGCCAAACTGAAACAGGCTTTTATGATCGGGTGTAACACCAAAAGCCCCAACATGCGAAAGGGAATCATTCCTCACGATAATGATACGTGCCGCGGCAGGCGAAATATTGATCCTAAAGTTATCAGACTTTTTGTAAGCGAAACCAGGACCGAAAGTCAGATAAGCCGGAGCCAGGAAATCTGATAAGAGTGTTTTTGGCGTGGTACTATAGTCATAACCTTTGGTAAACTGACTCTGGAAGTTCATATAAAACGTATACAACCAATATTTTGATAGCTGGCGGCCCAGTAAACTATTCAGTATGATACGGTCGTCGTTTTTGCGCCATCCTATATCTTTTTGTTTGCTCAAGCCATAACCCAGGATCACTTTGTTGTCCCAGCTCCATTTATCTTTTTTATAGTTAAAATCATAATTCAGGATCAGGTTACCGGCAAAGGAATTTACACCACCTGCCGACCAATCTTTATACGAGCTTTGGTTAATGAGGAAAGTGTTTTCGCCATGTATGGTCCATCGTTTGGCGGTGTCTGGCGGTGTTGTGGGAGTTTGCGCATAGCTGATGGCTGCCATGCATAGTGCGGCTAACAATAGGGAAAGCTTTTTCATAAAGGTAAAATGTTTAATGGTTTTTAAAATATACCTGCCATTCATCCTACCCGCTGTAATAAGGTTTCCCCTACTAACTATCCGTTCTTTTGGATGCGATATTACTATCATCATCCTGACAGATACATGACAAATATCGCATTTATTATTTATTATTACTTTTAAATTAATAAGAGCCAGCTTAAAGCCGGCTCTTATTAATTATCAGGATATAATATAATTCATTGGAATTATAAGGCAATCACCACTTTACCCCGGGTTTTGCCGCCATCTACTTTATCCTGTGCTTTGGGAATGTCCTCAAAGCTGTAAACTTCAGATACATGGGATTTTAACTTGCCATCGGCTATCAATTTAGCTATCGCTTTCATATCCTCCCCATTTGACTCTACAGCTATACGATAAGTAAGCAGGTCTTTAGCTTTGGCCTTTTCGGCAATTTCACCTTCAAAAAAGGCAAGCAGGCTTACCAGACGACCGCCGGATTTTACCGCCTTAATAGAGCGCAGGATATGATCGCCATAAATAGAATCAAATACGATATCGGCATCCTGTACTTTTTCTTCAAATTTTTCCTGGGTATAGTCAATAAATTCATCAGCGCCCTGGCTCAATATAAAATCCTTACTTGAGGCCGATCCCGTGCCTATTACATAAGCCCCAAAATGTTTGGCTATCTGGACGGCATAATGCCCTACACCACCCGCGGCTGCATGGATCAGCACTTTATTGCCGGGTTGTATTTTGGCATAAGTAACCAGTCCTTGCCAGGCGGTTAATGCAGCCAGGGTAGCCGCAGCCGCATCGTTAAATGAAGTACCAGCAGGTTTTTTGGCCAGATGGTCTGCCGGGGCGGCAACATATTCGGCATAAGCTTTGGCATGACCCGGAAATTTAACCATCCCAAATACTTCATCGCCATTTTTAAAATCGGTTACCTCGCTGCCGGTTTCTACTACTGTACCCGCAACATCCCAGCCCAGTATCATTTCTTCGCCGGGTAGCGGCATCAGTTTCTTTTTGGTGTAGATCTCGTTCTTTCGAACATAGCCATCAACAGGGTTAATGCTCAAGGCTTTGGTTTGTATCAGCACTTCATTAGGCGCGATAACTGGTTTGTTGATCTCTTTTAGAATGAGTTTATCAGTACCACCGTTTTCACTTAATATTATAGCTTTCATATCTTTACTTTTGTATACCCCAAAGGTCGGGCTTGGCACAAGGCTAATTCCAGTACATTTTTGGGATAAAAAGGTAGTTTTTTAGGATATGCAGACCCGCCATATATTTAACCCCTTCGAGATACTGTTTCTACGGCTGGACGAATGCCCCATACGCACGCATAAACACTCGTTTTTTGAACTGGCCTATATTATGGATGGCGAGGGCACGCACAATATTAACGGCAACGATTTTAGGTACAAACCAGGCAGTCTTTACCTGCTCGGTCCGCTCACCACGCATCATTTTACGGTCGAAAAGACCACCTCTTTTGTATTTGTATGCTTCAACAACATCTACCTGAAAGGGATAACCAGCGGCAACGAAGAACAGCATAGCCCCGAAAACTGGATGCACAAGTTGGAATATATTTTTCAAAGCAAACAGGATCAGGGCGAGATCATCAGGAATGAGCGGGATAAACCTTTGGTAGCGGCTATTATAGCCGGACTTGCAGCCGAACATGAGCAAGGGCCGAACATGCAAAAGGAACTGGTACAACAACTTATCAATACGTTGATCACCATAGTGGCCCGTAATATCACCATTAAGTGCGACGCCAAAACCGGGGGCGATACAATTGCGTTACAGATCATCAACTACGTGCACCTGAACATTTACGATGCCGAACAGTTAAAAGCCGAAAACATTGCCGAGCATTTCAATATCTCTACCAATTACATCAGCGAGTATTTTAAAAAACAAACCGGCGAAAACCTGCAGCAGTTTATTATCAATTACAAACTATCGCTGGCCGAAACCAGGCTGCGCCACAGCAATATGCGGTTAAATGAAATTGCCTATGAACTGGGCTTTACCGACGAAAGCCATCTTACCAAAACATTTAAAAAATACAAGGGAGAATCGCCGGCTCAATTCCGCAAAAACATACGTGGGAACGATCGACCCATCAAATTTAAAGTAGCTTAAAACCGTACCTTTTACTATGGCTTATTTCAAGCAATTCGCTTTTAAAAAATTCGGCTTTTTTGATTTTCAGCACGATATTCTGCAAAAGCTTCAGCAGGACGACTATAGCGGCTTTATCAAAATAGTTTTTGTAAAAGCCGGGGGCAAGGTGGTGATTGATTTTACCGATTATCAACTGGAGCAGGATGCCCTGTTTTTTATCAATGTAGGGCAATATCACCAATTTTCAGAAAATTGCGTGGGTACGATGATCTATTACAACCGCGATTTTTATTGCGTGGAGATACATGATAAGGAAGTGGCCTGTGATGGCATTCTGTTTCATAATGTATATGAAATACCGGTGGTTTTGCTGAGCGCCCAATCGTCACTTACGGCACAACACATCATTGGTGAAGTAAAAAGTGAATTTGAGCGCGACGATAGTTCCATGGAAGAAATGCTGCGGATATTGCTCAAACAGCTCATCATTAAATCGACCCGGTTGTGGAAACAAAGACACCAACAGACCGTTGAAGATGCCGGTGCCGAGGCGGAATTTACCCGCACGTTTAGTCAACTGGTGGAGTGGCACTATACCCGGCACCATACCGTAGCCGAATATGCCGATTTGCTCAATATCACTCCCAAAGCGTTGAACAAACGGATTACGCGCTACAGCAATACCTCGCCAAACGATCTCATCAAAAACCGCATCATTATGGAAGCCAAAAGGTTGTTGGCGCATACCAATCTCAGCGTAAAAGAGATTGGTTATAAACTGGGTTATGATGATCCCTCCTATTTTATCCGCCTGTTTACCAAGCAGGCCAATACCTCGCCTCAAAGCTTCAGGCAGCTCTATGCCCCCCAGCCCTCTAAAGGGGGAGCTTTTTGATGTGCAGGTGCCCCTCCCCACGCGTCATTGCGTAGCGTGGCAATCTCCTCGCATTGTCATCGATGAGAATAGCTACGAGATTATTAATGTTTGTTTATTTTTAACGGCATTAATGAGCTCCTTCGGTCGGTTGTCTTCGTCGTTCCTCCTCGCAAGCAATGATATAATTGTTATTTCAATGCCTTACAAACTTCCGCAATAGTTTCGCTCACCGGTTTAAATTCAATACCGATAGCTTCCCTGATTTTTATATTATCAAAATTCCGCACCTCAGATGCTGCCCGGGCCGAGACTTTATCAATAGCTGGTGATTTGCCGGTTAAGGCCGCAATAACGGCCGCGCCGCGCCAGGCCAGGCCCATCATCCAGGGTTTGGCCAGTTTAGCTGGTGGTTTGATGCCGAAATTTTGGGCAATTTCGGTAGTCATATCTTTGTAGGTATAATTTTGGGCACTGATGATATAACGCTCGGCAGTAATATCGCTGTTCATGAGGGCTATCATGCATTTGGCTACATCCTCTGCATCAACAAAGCCACCGCTGCCGCCGGTATAGTATTTAAGTCCTTTTTGTACGGTTTTGAATAATGCACCCGTACCGGATGTGCCCGCACTGGCACCTAAAATGAGGGATGGATTAACAACAACAGCATCCAAACCTTCGGCAATGCCCCGCCACACTTCCATTTCACTTTCCAGCTTGGATATGGCATAGCCATCATTTTCGGTAGATTGCTCCAGGTGATGGTTTTCGGTGATGAGTTCGCCCGGTTTAGCAATACCAATGGCCGCTATGGAGCTTACATGAACCATGCGTATGCCGCGCTCGGCGCACAGGTTAACCACATTGGCGGTACCGGTAACATTAGTTTTGATCATGGGATCTTTATCGGCCTGTTTCAAGGATACCCATGCTGCGCAATGATAAATCTGTGTAACGTCCTCCAAGGCATCGGCCAGGGCAAATATGTCCAGCATATCGGCATTCACCCATTCTATCTGTGTTTGATAAGGTGCTAAAAGCGCTGGTATCCTGGAGTTGCTCCTTTTTGTGCAACGGATACGCTGCCCCGAATTTACGAGCAGTTTTGCCAGTTCAGCCCCTAAAAAACCTGTTGCGCCGGTAACTAATATCATATGTGCAAATGTGCAGATAGATGTGCAGATGTGCAAATACATCGTCCTCACATTTATAGATCTGAAATTCGCACATTTGCACATCCGCATATTTGCACATCTGCACATCTATCTGCACATTTGCACATCTACATATTTGCACATTAAAAAGTTATGTCCTTAGCTGATTTTTTTACACCTATTGATCTTAAAAAGATCGCTCCTAAAAAGGGGTATTATACCAGCCAGCTTGGCGATAAAATTGTGCATTATTCTGTCGATTTTCCCGATCTGGAAGAGAAAACCGATCTGGCCATTATCGGTGTTATGGATGATCGAAACGCTACCGGCAATCCGGGCTGTGCCCTTGGCCCCGATTATATCCGCGAAAAACTTTACCAGCTTTATGAGGGCGGCTACAGTGTAAAAATTGCCGATCTGGGCAACATACGTGCCGGCGCTACGGTTACCGATACTTATTTCGCGCTTAAAACCGTAGTGGCCGAGCTCATCAAAAAAGATATCATCCCTATTATATTAGGCGGCGGGCAGGACTTGACTTATGCCCAATACCTGGGCTATGAAGATCTGGAACAAAAGGTTGACCTGGTAGTTGTTGACTCGCATTTTGACCTGGATGAGGATGATACACAGGATGGGATCGAAACCACTTCGACATCCTATCTCAACAAAATATTTTTACATGAACCTAATTTCTTGTTCAATTTCAGCAACCTGGGTTACCAAACCTATTTTGTAAGCCAGGAAAGCTTGCGGGTAATGGAGAAGCTTTATTTTGATGTGCACCGCCTGGGCGAACTGACCGGCAATGTAGCGGTTACCGAACCCGCAATACGCAATGCCAGCATGATCAGCTTTGATGTGGGTGCCATCCGGTCGGCCGATGCCATGGGTAATGCCAATGCCACGCCAAACGGCTTTTATGGAGAAGAAGCCTGCCAGCTTTGCCGCTATGCCGGTTTTAACGATAAGCTAACCTCTATTGGTTTTTATGAATTTAACCCGGCCTATGACAGCAACGGGCAAACCGCCACGCAGCTGGCTCAAATGATCTGGTATTTTATTGAGGGGGTTTATAACCGCAAGCGCGATTTTCCGCTCAACCCTAAAAGCCAGTACCTTATCTATAAAACCAGCTTAAAGCACGAGGATCAGGAAGTGGTGTTTGTAAAAAGCAAAAAATCCGACAGGTGGTGGATGCAGGTTCCGTATCCCACAGGTGGGTCCCGTAACGAACGTTTTCACCTGGTGCCTTGCAGTTATGCCGATTATAAAATGGCTGCTTCGGGCGAATTACCCGACCTTTGGTGGCGTACCTATCAAAAATTAAACTAGTTAATTATAATTCAACCGGCATTCTTGCGTTAAGAATGCTTATAGTTCTGATACTCTGATGAAGAAACTGATTTTTTCTGTGGCAGCTATGTTGCCTATATTGGCATTTGCCCAAACCTCCGATACTTTTACCCTCAATGGTAAAGTAGGCGCTATTGGCGCTCCTGCTAAAGTATACCTGATATACCAACTGGGCTCTAACAACGTGGTCGACTCGTCGAACGTAACTGCCGGTAGTTATAGCTTTAAGGGTAACATATTAAACCCCGTTAATGCAACTCTGGCACTGGATTATAAAGGTGTTGGGCTAAATAAATATATTCAGCAAAACTACCCGGATGGCGGACCATCAAATACCGCGGATGATCTGAACCTTTTTTTAGAAAAAGGTACCATAACCATCAACAGTAAAGATTCCCTTTCCAAATCCCTCATTTCGGGTTCGGTTTTAAATGACGATAACCGCCGGCTTACCGGTCAGTTAGCTTTAATCAACAAAAAAGCCCAGGCATTAATGGCCGAAGCAAAAGCAGCTACGCCCGATCAGCAAAAGACCCCTGATTTTCAGGCCAGAATGCAGGCCCGCTATAAAAACATCCAGGCCGAGCAAAAGGCAGTGCTCAAGAATTTTATTACCAACAATCCTAACAGTTACCTGAGCTTGCTGGCTATTAATTCTGTAGCGGGTCCGGCGCCTGATCCATCCGAAATTGAACCTTTATTTAATGGTTTGTCCCAGGGCTTAAAAGATTCAGAAAGCGGCAAAAACCTGAAACACGGTATCGACGCTTTAAAAGTTACCGCTGTAGGAGCCTTAGCACCAGATTTTATACAGAACGATGTGAATGGCGCGCCGGTTAAGCTGTCATCTTTCCGGGGAAAATATGTGCTGATTGATTTCTGGGCATCATGGTGCGGCCCGTGCAGGCAGGAAAACCCGAACGTGGTACGCAACTACAATAAGTATAAAACCAAAAACTTTACGGTATTAGGGGTGTCATTAGATAAACCGGAAGGTAAATCGGCCTGGCTGGCTGCTATCAAAAGCGACGGCCTGGAATGGACCCAGGTATCCGACCTCAAATTCTGGAACAATGAAGCCGCAGCGCTTTACCAGGTAACTTCTATTCCGCAAAACTTTCTGATAGATCCCGATGGTAAGATCATTGCCAAAAACCTGCGTGGTGAAGACCTTGACGCCAAATTGCAGGAACTATTTGGGAAGATATAATTTGATAGGGAATAAATAATTAGGGATATTTAGTAAAAAATAAATACCTCGTTAAAAATATCCAATAGACTACTAATTTGATAGACTATTTTTTTTTATATTGCGCTTATGAATCATACCGTACTAAAAAAAATATTTTTATTAGCCCTGGCAGTAGCGCCAGCTATAACTTTTGCGCAGGATGCAAAATATACTATTCAGGGTAAAATAGGTGATAATAACGCGCCTGCCAAAGTATACCTGGAATATCGTAAAGAGGGTAAAACTATAATCGATTCGGCTACTTTAGCAGGAGGTAAGTTCCAGTTTACAGGTGTAACAGGTGCAGATCCTGTTAACGCTTACCTGGTGTTTAATAACAAAGGGAATGGCGTTAATAACTCCGATGATTACCACTCTGTTTATATTGAGCCAGGAACCGTTAATGTAACTACAGCCGATTTATTGGCCAATGCCAAAGTTGACGGTCCCAAAACCAATACGGATAACGAAAAATACAAACTGGCTCAAAAGCCGATAAATGACGCTTACGAGGCCCTTGCCGCTAAGCGTAAGGCTGCTACGCCAGCGCAACAGGCCGATCCGGCGTTTGCCAAACAACTATCTGCCGAAGAAAAAGCTATTGATGATAAGAGCACGCTTGTTGATAAACAATTTATTAAAGAAAACCCTGACTCCTATATCAGCCTGAACGCGCTGGAAGGCTATGCCTACAGTGCCGACTATGTAGATATTGAACCTTTATTTAATGCCTTTACACCCGCTGTAAAACAAACAGAAGCTGGTAAAAAATTCGCCGAGCGTTTGCCTAAACTCAAAGCGGTTGCTTTGGGTGCTACAGCGCCTGAGTTTGCCGAAGCCGATACCAGCGGTAAGGAGATCAGCCTGTCATCATTCCGTGGTAAATATGTGCTGATTGATTTCTGGGCATCCTGGTGCGGCCCTTGCCGCAGGGAAAACCCGAATGTTGTAGTGGCTTATAATAAATACAAAAACAAGAAATTCACTATCCTGGGTGTGTCTTTAGACAGGCCAAATGCTAAAGAAAAATGGATCGCGGCTATCCACAAAGACGGCCTGACCTGGAATCATGTATCCGACCTTAAATTCTGGGATAGTAAAGCTGCCGCCCTCTACGCGGTGCGTGGCATCCCTCAAAACTTTTTACTGGATCCCAACGGCAAGATCATCGCCAAAAACCTGAGAGGCGAAGACCTGGAAAAGAAGCTGTCTGAAATTTTTGGGAAGATTTAGGTGGTTCATTAGTTCATTGGTTCAGTTGTTCATTAGTGAACGCGGACAAAAAAGCCAGATCGCTATTTAAACGATCTGGCTTTTTTTTTATGAGATGATGGCGTTATTAAACTACCATGCCACCAATGAACTAATGAACAACTGAACCAATGAACTACAAGAGGTCAAACCCGATATCTCTTCTAAAATACATGCCATCGTAGTAAATGCGGCTGGCATCGGCGGTGGCTTGTTGTAGGGCTTTAAACATGTTATCCTGCAAGGTAGTAATGGCCAACACGCGGCCACCAGTGGTGATCACGTTATCGCCATCGGTTGAGGTACCCGCATGAAAAACAATGGATTCATGAATATTCTCGGTTCCGGTGATCACTTTATTTTTGAGGTATTCGCCGGGATATCCGCCTGCTACCATTACTACCGTAGCCGCAGTTTTAGGGCTGATGATCAGTTCTTTTTCATTCAGATTGCCTTCGGCAACACCTTGCAGCAGATCAACAAAATCCGAGTCGATGCGGCGCATTACGCTTTCGGTTTCCGGGTCGCCCATGCGGCAGTTGTATTCAATAACCCAGGGTTCGCCATCGCTGTTCATCAAACCAATAAAAATAAAGCCTTTGTAAGGGATGCCATCCTTCTTTAAACCTTCGATGGTCGGGATAATCACTTTCTCTTCTACCTTTTTCATATAGGCAGCATCGGCAAATGGTACCGGCGAAACGGAGCCCATACCACCGGTATTCAGTCCGGTATCGCCTTCGCCAATACGTTTGTAGTCTTTGGCTTCGGGCAATATTTTATAGCTGTTACCATCGGTCATTACAAAAACCGAAAGCTCAATGCCTGTTAAAAATTGCTCTATGACTACACGCGAGCTGGCTTCGCCAAATTTGGCTTCGGCCAGCATTTCTTTAAGCTCCTGCTGAGCTTCTTCAAGCGTGGTGCATATCAATACACCTTTACCGGCTGCCAGTCCATCTGCTTTCAGTACCACAGGTAAACCCGCGGTAGCCAGGTAGGTTAAACCTTCCTGCAAAGTCTCTTTGGTAAAAGTTTTGTAAGCAGCTGTAGGGATGTTATGCTTTTGCATAAACTGTTTAGAAAAATCCTTGCTGCCTTCCAGTTGGGCGGCTTCCTGTTGCGGACCAACAACCGGGATGTTTTTCAGCTGCTCATCGTTCAGGAAAAAATCGTGCACTCCTTTTACCAGCGGTTCTTCGGGGCCAACCAATACCAGGTTGATGCCGTTGCTGAGCACAAAAGTTTTGATGCCCTCAAAGTCGGTAACTTTGAGGTTAATATTGGTGCCATATTGCGTGGTGCCGGCATTACCGGGCGCAATAAAAAGGTTTTGACACTTTGGGCTTTGAGCAATTTTCCAGGCGAAGGCGCTTTCCCTTCCGCCCGAACCGAGGATCAGGATATTCATGGCGGCAAAGATAGTTATTTGACATTAAGTTTGGGGTGGTAAGAATAGAACGCGGTATCGACTCACCCCGACATCGCTGCGCTCGTACCCCCTCTCTTCGCCTGCGGCGGAAAGATGGAGGATAAACCTTTTTCCCCGCGCGTCATTGCGAGGAGGAACGACGTGGCAATCCCCGACTTGCAGAGACGCTCTGTAAGTCGGGGATTGCCACGCTGCGCTCGCAATGACATTTGTAAAGCTTTACTAATTACCAATTAAACTTCCAGCACCGGTGCATCCTTTATTTTTTCCAAAACAGATGCAGGCAAATAAGACCTGCCGCCAGTAGCGGGCACGCAGGTGCCGGTAAATACGGCCTTGGTCATCACCTTATTATTGAGGATGATGGATTGTTTAAAATGCAATTTTGGAGCGCCGCCTTTATCGGCAAAAAGCTCGCAGGTAACGCTGAAGTTATCACCTTTTTTCAGCGACCTTAAAAAGCTGATGCTGTAGTTTGACAGTACCATATACACACCATTTTTGGCTTCGATTTCAAAGTCGAAACCCAACACTTCGCGGATGTAATCATGCCTGCAGTACTCCATGTAAAAGGGGTAATACAAGCCATCCATAATTTCCTGAACATCGATGTGTTCTTCCTTCGCAACGTAATTTTTAGAATATTCCATAAGTATGTATTTTAATAGGGCAGGACGGCAAATATATAAACTAAAAAATCCCGGCTATATTACAGCTGGGATTTTTATTGCGGGTATTTTGTAAAACTTATTTAGCTAATGCGTTCTTCAGCTCGGAACCGGCCTGCAGCATAGCCGCTTTAACGCCAGGAACGTGTGCCAGCGGGTTAAGTAAGCCCCAATCATGTATCATACCATTAAAGCGCAGGGATTTTACCGGTACACCGGCTTCGTCCAATTTGCGGGCATAAGCTTCGCCTTCATCACGCAACACGTCATTTTCGGCAACTTGAACAACAGCAGGGGGCAGATCTTTTAATTGTTCAAGGGTAGCCTGTAGAGGTGACGCATAGATTTCTTTGCGTTTGTTGCCATCGGTAGTATAGTTATCCCAGAACCACTTCATCATGTTTTTGGTGAGGAAACGGCCGGTAGCAAACTGGTTGTATGATCCGGTTTCAAAATTGGCGTCGGTAACAGGCCATAATAGCACTTGTAATTTAATTTTAGGACCGTTGTTGTTTTTGGCCATCAGCGAAACCACAGCAGCCATATTACCGCCCACGCTATTACCGGCAACGGCCAGGTTTTTACCATCTACACCAATCTCGGCACCATTTTCGGCTACCCATTTGGTAGCGGCATAAGCCTGGTTAATGGCGGTTGGGTATTGCGCCTCTGGCGATGGAGTATAGTTTACAAATACCGCGGCTGCGCCGGATGCCACCACCAGGTCGCGAACCAGGCGTTTGTGTGTAGGGAAATCGCCCAGTACCCAACCGCCGCCATGGAAAAACATAAACACCGGCAGCACACCTGTTGCACCTGCAGGTTTCACAATATCTAATTTGATGTCTTGTCCATCGGCAGTAATGTTTTTTTCGGTAACGTTGATATCAGCATAATCAAACTGTACCGATTCCTGTGCGCCGGTGAGTACCGCGCGGGCATCAACGGGTGAAAGTTCTTCCAATGGTTTACCATCGCCCGAGTTAAGCACATTTAAAAATGCTTTAACATTGCTTTCAATGTGCGTATCCTGAGCCGGATCAATAGGTTGAACGCCTGTAGTTAAAGTAAGGATAATGGAAGCTGGTTTGCTGGTGTTGGCTTGTGTTTTCATGATGTTATGTTTTAATGTTTTGTGTTTTTTTCTTTTGACATAACAAAGGTATGGCGCCAACCAAGGCTACTCAATGCACGGATGTAGACACGTATAGGACATTTTTCCCCAAGCCCCCCAGCCCCCTAAAGGAGGAGCGTTTTGATGGGCAAATTTCTTTCCTCTATGTCATTGCGAGGAGGAACGACGAAGCAATCTCCTCGCGTTTAATATACAGGCGACGAGATTGCCACGCTGCGCTCCTTTAGATTAGCATAATTATTATATTGAATTATTTGATTGAGAAAGAAGCAGGGTAAACTATGCTTCGCTCCGGGTTAGTGACTCACATTGCGATTAAGACCCTGCTTCCTTTTCATCAATATGCTCAGATAGAAATTCGGGCTGAAGACCCATTATTAAGGAGTTGAGCAATGTTGATGATCTCAATCGTTAACTTTCATTACAAACTTATGCAAAATCAAACAATTGTTGGTATCGACATTAGTNATCTTACCTTGGATATCTGTATCCGTAAAGACAACCAAAATCAAACCTTTATTATTAAGAATGAAGTAAAAGCTATTCTTGGTTTCTTTCGCTCTTATCAAAAACATGAGTTGCTGATAGCTATGGAGAATACAGGCCGTTATAACTGGCCTTTGTATGAGGCTTTAGCCCAGTTACACCAGCACAGGGTATTCGTAGTGTCTCCATTACATATTAAAAAAAGCATCGGTTTAGTTCGCGGTAAAAGTGATAAGGCTGATGCCTTACGTATCGCCCTTTTTATGGAGAAACATCATCGTGAGCTGCATCAATGGAAGCCTTCTCCGGTTATCATTGAAAAAATGAAGATACTGTTANCAGAAAGATCNTACCGGATGAAAGTAAAACGTCAATTGCTTAGTCAAAAGACCGATTATCCAAGGATGAAAAAAACGGGCCTGAACAAAACACTATCGGTAATGAATAAAAAAATGGCAGACTTAGCTAATGAACAGATAAAACTGATCGAGTCCGCTATTCAAGACCTTATTCATACAGATGAGCAATTAGCTAAGCAAGCGGCTTTGATACGCTCTGTCCCTGGTGTAGGAAAGGTACTAAGCTGGATGATGTTAGCTAAAACAGCGGGCTTTACAACAATCACAGAGCCTCGCAAAATGGCCTGTTACAGTGGTGTAGTTCCGTTTGACCATCAATCCGGCACTTCCATAAGAGGTAGAAGTAAGGTGTCTGTATATGCCGATAAAGCCATTAAAAGCGTATTGCATCTGGCTGCTATGAGTGCAATACGCTTGAAGAATGACCTTGGTGAATACTTTCAAAGAAAGGTAGCCGGTGGGAAAAATAAAATGTCTGTCTTAAATGCCGTAAGAAACAAAATCATACACCGAATCTTTGCTGTCATTAAAAACCAAATACCTTATCAAAATCATTTGCGTGTTTCATAGAAATACAGCAATGACATAATTATTTTTATATCGAAGACGATTCTACCTGGCAGGGTATATTAATTCTATAGAATCAATATATTATTACCTTACATCATCAGCATTTTTTTTCGCACATTTGCACCCAAGATGGAGCAGTACTTTATTATTGATTTCGACAGCACGTTTACACAGGTAGAGGCCCTTGACGAACTGGCCCGCATTTCCCTCAAAAACCACCCAAACCGGGAAGCTATTTATCAGCAGATAGAAGACCTCACCAACGCTTCGATGGAAGGCAGGTTATCCTTCACGCAGAGTCTCGAAAACCGGGTTAAACTGTTAGAGGCCAACCGCGATCATTTAAAGCAGCTGATCAGTCATCTTAAGAAAAAAGTATCCACTTCATTTTCGCGCAATACTATTTTCTTTAAAAATCACCAGGATGAAGTACTCATTGTATCAGGTGGTTTCAAAGAATTTATTACCCCGGTAGTTACCGAATACCATATCAAAAAAGAAAACATCTACGCCAATACTTTTGTATTTGACGAAGATGGCAAGATCATCGGTTACGACCGCGAAAATCCCCTATCTCAGGAAGGCGGCAAGGTTAAATTACTGAAAGAATTGCAACTACCCGGTGATATTTATGGCATTGGCGATGGCTATTCCGATTTCCAGCTGAAGGAGTCGGGCATGATCAAAAAATTCTTCGCCTTTACCGAGAATATCGAGCGTAAATCGGTAGCCGAAAAAGCAGATCATATAACGCCCAGCTTCGACGAGTTTTTATACCTCAATAAATTACCACGCGCCATATCGTACCCTAAAAACCGCATCAAATGCCTCATTGTTGGTAATGTGGATGATGACGCGCTGGCGCAGATGAAAAAAGAGGGTTACAACCTGCGCCACCGCGAAAGCGTTGAAGAAAAATACCTGGAAGAAGCCGGTGTTTTGTTTTGCGACCAAGCTAATCAGCCTACTCCCGAGCAGGTTCAGAACGCGGGCAGATTAAAAGTTATCGGTATTTTTGGTAAATGCAACCGTAAGTTGGCGGATGCGGCCACCGAAAGCGGTATCATCATTTTTGATGATCCGAAGCATAATCCTCACAATAACGATTTTATACCCCGCCGGGTAATGGCTTTTATGAACGAGGGCAAAACACATACCAGCTGTAACTTCCCCGATCTGCAACCGCCACGGGTCAACAATGCTCACCGACTAATACACATCCACAAAAATATACCGGGTATACTGGCCAAGATCAACGAAGTATTTGCCCGCCACAATATCAATATAGTAGGCGAATTTTTGGTGACCAACCCCCAGATAGGTTATGTAATTACCGATGTTAATACCGGCTATGATCCGCAGGTACTCAACGAGCTAAAAGCTATTGAACATACTATTAAATTCAGGTTACTTTATTAGGATCGAGGATCGTGTTGCGAGGTTCGGGAAACACTTTTAATGACTGATCCCGGCCACAAGAACCCTAACTATTCCGCAAAGGGTACCACAAGCACAGGAACTGCCGAATGACGTACCACGTGCTCGGCTACACTGCCAATGAGCAGGCGGTCAAAGCCCGAGCGTTTGTGTGTGCCTATTATAATCATATCGGCATTAAACTCTTTGCAGCAATCAATGATCCCCTCAGCGCGGGAGCCGTATTGTTTAAAAGCTGTTATCTCCAGTCCATCGCCAAACTCTTTGATGGTGCTGTTTATAAGCGCTTCTGTCTGATTAGTTTGCACCTCACTTAATTCCACCTCCTGGATGCCGAATGTGCTATCCATGGGTATCCCTGTTAAATTATCAGCAGGTGTTGAGGGTATTGCAATTGGCTCGATGATGTGTACCAACCCCACGGAGGCTTTATAATCACGGGCCATATCAAAGCCATAAGCGGCGGCATTGCGCGCATAAGCGCTATCGTCAATACCTATTAGTATTTTACTGATCTTCATGAGGGTTAATGTTTTTGATCAGAATTTACAGAATTTTAAAATGAACAGAATCATGAAGTACAATTCTGAAAATCCTTAAATTCTGAAAATTCTAATCCAGACACCTATAAAGACATTTACATTTTAAAAATGTTTCCGTTTTTTACAGATATCATATCAATTTGCCGGTATCTCATTTTTATTACCTTTGATGATGCATTTCCATCCAGAAATTGAAGATCGCCTGGCACGTTTGCAGGAAAAATATGAAGCCATGGGGCAGGACATGACCTCCTATCTCGATGGTTTACTACACGCCGATTTTTTAACCTACTGGGATTATATCCACCTGGATACGCTCCTGAGCCTGCAAAGTCCTAAAACACCATTTCCCGACGAGGAGATATTTATCATGTATCACCAGATTACCGAATTGTATTTTAAACTGGCCCTGCATGAATGCCGGCAAATTGCCGAAGCACAACCACTTACGGTGGAGTTTTTTACAGCACGATTAAAGCGCATCAACCGGTATTTCGGCGCCTTGACTCAATCCTTCGAGATCATGGTCGACGGGATGGAGAAGGAACAGTTCCTGCAATTCCGGATGTCATTGCTGCCGGCCAGCGGATTCCAGTCGGGCCAGTACCGCATGATCGAGATATATGCCACCGACTTTATCAACCTGGTTGACAAGGATAAACGCCAGGAACTGAGTACGGGCACTATCGAAGACCAGTTTGAGTACCTGTACTGGAAATTTGGCGCTACCGAATTATCTACCGGCAAAAAAACACTTACCCTAAAACAGTTCGAGAAAAAATATTCCAAAACATTTATTGAGTTAGGCAAAGCCAGTGTTAACCATAATTTTAACGCTCTGGCTCGCCAGTTTGAAACCGCCGGACAATTGCCGCCCGAACTAAAGCAGGAGCTTAAACAATTGGATGTAAACGTAAATATCAACTGGCCGTTATCTCACTATAAATCGGCGGTACGTTATCTGAACCGTGAACCCGAGGAGATCAAAGCCACCGGTGGCACCAACTGGCAAAAATACCTGCCTCCCCGTTTCCAGAAACGCATATTTTATCCAACGTTATGGACTGCCGATGAACTGGATAACTGGGGCAAAGCCTGGGTGGAAAGCGTATTGGCTTAAAGCAGAAAGCCTAAGGCTGAAAGCAAAAAGCAAAGTCATCCTGAACTTGTTTCAGGATCCCACAGGACAGTTAGCTTGCTCGCTCCTTACTTTGCTCGAGGGATGCTGAAACAAGTTCGGCATAACGTTACCAATAAATAAAAAATGCCACCCGAAACCAGGTGGCATTTTTTTATAAGACGCATGATGATACGTCTATATTATCAATACAATTAATTACATATCCGGACCAATAACGTAAGCGCTTATGCCGTTTACGTTTCTTAAAGGTTTAAAGTTAAAGTGGTAAAGGGCCTTAACTTGCAGATTAGGAATGTAGCGAATGTAAGAACGCTCCCTGAAGTATACTTTACCGGTTTGGGTGTCATTAATAATGCCGTTATCTGGCGATATAGTTTCGCCCATGGCATATTTACTTAAGTCGGCAGCGCTGTAATGAACCATCAGTGAGGTATTAAACTCAAATAAGCCGTTAAGTACGTCCTGATTTGGGATATAGCGCAGCGCGCCGTCCATTACAATATACACCTGGCCGGTATTGTCGTTACGAGTAAATTGTCCTTCGGGCAGTGATGGCGGCGCAGGAGTAATATTAACCTGGTGATCTTTTAAATATTGGTCAACATAAGCTTTAACAGCTGCGGATTTAGCCGGATCGGCAATTAATGCGTAAATAGGTATTAATCCATCTTTTTTAATGTCAATCAGTTCAGCATTGTCAAAGTTGGTGCTGTTTTGCCATGCGCTGTAATCAATTACCGGTACCACCTGGTTAAAGGCTACTGTACCAACAATTTCTTTAGTAGGATCGCCGCCATGAGTGATATAATGTAAGTACTGATTGTAGTTGGAGCTGCTTTGTGCGTGGTTGGTGTTGATATCCGTTTTTAATGAAAATAATAAGCTTATTTTTTCATCTAAACCGGCAGAAGCAGCACTTTTGCGGTCAGAAGATTTAGTTTCTGATTGATAAGTAACTTCCAGTTTTGCACCCAGCATAATGTCCGAAAGTACAAATGCACCGTATTGGGCTACCAATTGCTGAGGCGTAAGCGCGGCGGCGTCCTGCACAAAGCTTGGCATTAAATAGCTTTGCAATAAAGCAGGAGTAGCGTTAAATTTCAATTCTTTCTGTTGCATTAACAAGCTATAGCTACCATAAATATATTTGGAGCTAAAAGAGTTTGAATTAGAGTAAGCTGCTGTAATAGAACCTTTAAATACTGCAAAACCTGTTGTAGCAGTTAAATGGGCCGACAGGTCTGAAGAGTAAGCCTGCGCGTTTTCGCCGTAAGAGAATACCGCGTTCCTGGTAGTATTCAATTGCGTTACAACCCGCGATGCATCAGCAGCCTTAAGCTTGGCAATATCAATTACCTGGAATGTTGTTGCGCTTGAGTTTCCGTATTCGCCGGTTACATCATAACCAAAACCCAATACGTCCCATACATGATCTACAGCTGATTTGGTTTGTAATTTGTTTGGTGTGGATGGAGATTCGGCCTGCCCCGGTTTAACCTGGCTTTGTTTAGAGCATGACCATAGCATACCCACTAAAGGGATTAAGAATAAAATTTTTTTCATAAAAAGTGATAAAATTTAATATTTGATTTTGGCGCAAACATACAATAATAACACTATCTATAAAGACATAAATTACATTATTTAACAATAATATAATCATAATAATATCACACATAATCACAATCAATTACCGGCCAACGAGTTACCATAAATAAAAAAGCCACCCAAAATCAGGTGGCTTTTTTTATTTTTTATCGCCCGTATTCTCGCAGGCAATTATTATATCTTACCAAACTTTTACACGCTCATTTTCGGGGCGATAAAGTTTGTCGCCGGGTTTGATGTCAAATGCTTTGTAAAATGCCGGGGTGTTTGACAGCGGCCCATTCACACGATACATTTCTGGCGAATGCGGATCGACACTGATACGCATACGCATGGTTTCGTCGCGGGTTTTGATGCGCCATACCTGGGCAAACGACAGGAAGAAACGCTGATCTGGTGTAAAGCCATCGATCTTGGCGTCACCTTTACCCTGTTCTGTTCTCTTGAATGCTTCGTAAGCGATAGCCAAACCACCAATATCGGCCAGGTTTTCGCCTTGGGTAAGGCTGCCGTTTACGTGCAGATTGTTCAATACCGTAAATTTGTTGTACTGCTCAATCATCAGGCCTACACGGCTTTTAAATTTGTCGGCATCGGCTTTTGTCCACCAGTCTTTCAGGTTACCATCTTTATCATACTGGCGACCCTGATCGTCAAAACCATGCGTCATTTCGTGACCGATAACCGCGCCTATAGCACCATAGTTAATGGCATCATCAGCATCCTTATCAAAGAAAGGAAACTGTAAAATACCCGCCGGGAAAACAATCTCGTTAAAGGTAGGGTTATAATAAGCGTTAACCGTTGGAGGAGTCATACCCCATTCGGTTTTGTCAACCGGTTTGCCTGCCTTTTTAATCATCTCATTATAGTGGTGACGGGCAATAGATTCCTGGTTTTTGTAATAGGCATCCTTGCTGATCTGTACATCATCATAAGTTTTCCATTTATCCGGGTAACCGATCTTCTTGGTAAAAGCGGCCAGTTTAGCCAGGGCTTTAGCCTTGGTTTCGGGGCTCATCCAATCCAGCTTTTCAATGCGGTCTTTATATACCGCTTGCAGGTTGTTTACCAGGGCAAGCATGCGCTGTTTGGCATCCGGCGTAAAATATTTCTCTACGTAAAGCTGTCCCAGCAGCTCTCCTATACCACCATCAACCGTTTCAATAACGGTTTTCCAGCGCTCCTGTTCTTGTTTTTTACCACTCAGGGTTTTACCGTTAAATTCAAAGTTGGCATCTCTGAAAGCTTTACTTAATGCGGTGGAGGCATTATCCAAAGCCGTAAAAGTGGCTTTATCTTTCCAAACCTCAATTGGTTCAGATTTTAACAGACCATCCAATGCTTTAAAATAAGCCGGCTGACCCACCAAAACGGTATCCGTATTTAGCTCCATCCGTTTAAAAGCATCTTTCAGATCAATGTCCGGAATCTGTTTTTGCAAATCGGCAACGGCGAACTTGTTGTAATTCTTCACGGGGTCGCGCAGTTCGGTTGGTGTCAGGTGCGATTTGGCTATCAGCGTTTCCAGTTTTAAAATACCCTCGGCCTTTTTGGTAGCTGTAGCTTCGTCAACACCAGTCAGGGTGAATAACTTAGTTATATATTTTACATACGCGGCACGTATTTTAACCGTAGCCGAATCGCTGTTGAAATAATAATCGCGGTTAGGCAAGCCCAAGCCAGCCTGGTCAAAATGGGCAATGTTCTGATTACTGATACGATCATCAGGCGATACATAAAATCCCAGCAAAAAACCGCCGCCTTCTTTGTAGCTATCGGCAGCCAGGCTTACCAGCCCTTTATAATCCTTTACCGCGGCAATTTTTGCCAGTACAGGTTTTACGGGTTCATAACCCAGCTTTTCGATACCTACAGTATCCATACCACTGGTATACAGATCGGCCACCTTTTGCTCCTTGCTGCCTGCAGGGTTATCCTGTTTGGTAATTTCCTCCAGTATTTTGTGCAGATTTTTCTGATTATCGTCATACAGGGTATAAAACGACCCCCAGCCACGTTGCGACGCCGGGATCTCAGTTTTCTTTACCCAGGCGCCGCTGGCGTACAAATAAAAATTGTCGCCAGGTTTTACCGTGGTATCCATACCGGTTTTATCAAAAAATACGGTGCGTTTTGGAACATCATCTGTCGATGACGATTCCTTTTTTTGGCCGCATGACGCTAATATGGCGACAGGGATAGCCGCCAAAGCCCATTTTGTGATTCTCATAAATTGTTTTTTAAATGTCAGTCCTAAAAAATCTAAGTTATAAAGTTCAATTGATAATAACTAAGACGCGGCCGACACATATCTGTTACATCACAGATTTAACTTCAGAAAGCCATACTTCAATCTTACTTAAAGAAAAGGACTTAAACTATAAATTTCAGAACCCTCTCCTTTGGAGAGGGCCGGGTGAGGTCTTACACTTCAGTTTTTACCTCCACTTCCGGCGGATGTATTTCACTGAGCGATAGCGGAATGAGTTTTTTGGTTTTCAGAAAAGTTAAGCCAACAATAAGCATGGTCATGGTACCTCCAAAAAGCACGGCCGGTATGGTACCCAGTAACCTGGCTGCCACACCCGATTCAAAATCACCGATTTCGTTAGATGAGCCTATGAACATGGAATTTACTGCCGAAACCCGGCCGCGCATATGATCGGGTGTTAGCAATTGCATTAATGTGCCCCGGATGATCACACTTACGCTATCAAAAGCCCCCTGCAAAAACAAGAATACCAGCGATACATAAAATATGGTCGACAAGCCAAAACCAATAATACATAAGCCAAACCCGGCCACGGCTATCAGCAGGTTACGCCACGGTTTATTCATGGGCGAAAAACGGATCATGATGATCATGGTAAGCGCCGCGCCAAATGACGAAGCCATACGCATAATACCCAACCCTTCGGAACCAACCTTTAATATATCCAAGGCGTAAACGGGCAATAAGGCCACTACACCACCAAAAAACACCGAGAAAAGATCAAGACTCATGGCATAAAACATGATCTTATTGGTAAATACAAATTGTAGCCCCGCCCGCAGGCTTATCCATATATCTTCCTTTTTCACAAACACCGGCGGATAAGAACGCAGCATATACACCAAAACAAGTGATATCAGCATAAAAAATAGCGTTAAACCCATGGTTGCCGTAATGCCTGCCAATCCCGGAATAATATGACCGGCAAAACCATATATAAACCCACCCATGAGCGGCCCTACAATGGAAGCTATTTGCCAGCTTGAACTGCTCCAGGTACTCCCGTTAGGGTATAAGGATTTGGGGATACTTTGCGCGTAAATAGTAAATGTGGCCGGCCCATAAAAAGCTCTCGCCAAGCCATTACAAAATATCATGGCATAAATAATTACCAGGATCATGGTGATGCTCAAATGCGGAGCCATGCTCCGGAGTGTGGCTATAAATATCACCAGTGACGATAAAAATACGCCTGCGAATAATATAAGCAGCATTTTACGCTTCTCATACTTATCGGCAATATAGCCGCCGTAAAGCGCTATACCTACCGCTGGTATGGCCTCGCTCAAACCAATATAGGCCAGCGCCATTTTGCTATGTGTTAACTGATAAATGTAGAAACCAAGTACAACGGTTTGCATTTGGTACGCGAGGGTGAAACAAAAGCGCATGCCAATGTAAGATCTGAAATCTTTGTATCGCAATGCTGCAAAGGAATCTGTTTTCTGGGGTTTACTATCTCCTTCTTCGGCCACTGTGTTGTTTTAGATGTACTGCAAATTTACAATACCATTCTGGGAATATTCAATACGATGACCTATTTTTTATTGGACAAATAAGGGTAATTATTGGTGGGGATCTCATGCTGAGCTCCGTCGAAGCATGATGGGTGGGTCTTTGCGCACGAGTCTTTGACAGGCTCAGACTCGCGGGGTTTATTTCCCGGGGCGTTCCCCTCCTGCCGTCGGGTCAGGCTATCCGCTCATACTGCGCGGGGCCTTAGCCACAAGGCCGGTATCCGCTACTATCCTTAACGCGAGCCGCAATAAAAAGCCGCCTGTGAGGACACAGGCGGCGGGAAAAAAAGAGGCGCATGTGATGCGTCTCTACAAAACTCTTACACTATTTGATCACTCAAACCATCTGCACATCCGGAATTCGCACATCTGCATATTTGAAATCTGCACATCTACATATCCGCACATTTGCACATCTACAACCCATGCTGATCTATCAGGTAAATAAACGCGGCCATTCCAGCGGCGCCCAATTCCAGTTCGCGTTTGTTCACGTTTTCAAATACGTCATTTGGCGTGTGGTGAATATCAAAATAACGCTGAGAATCGGGGCGGTAGCCGATCAGTACTACGCCCGGCAGTTTTTCTTTCATCGGTTCAATATCCGTACCACTACCGCCAATGGTTAGTTTATCAACCTCGTAGGGTTCCAGTATAGCTTTATACTTATCGTTGATGTTTTTAATAAAATCTTTGGATACCCCGTCGAAACTAAACCCACGTGGTGTAAAACCACCTTCGTCAGTTTCTATGGCCGCAATATGCTGTTCTTTATTCTGCGCAGCCAGTTCGGCGTATTTGGTGCCACCTTTATGGCCATTCTCCTCGTTCATGAAAAATACGGCGCGTATGGAGTTTTTAGGGCGGTAACCTGTCGCTTTAAACAGGCGCAGCACCTCGGCCGATTGCATTACACCTGTGCCGTCGTCATGAGCCCCTTCGGCCAGGTCCCATGAATCCAGGTGACCACCCACGCTGATAAATTTATTAGGATTTTCGGTGCCGGTTAACTCGCCGATCACGTTGTAGGATAGTACATCGGGTAGCAACTGACAACTTTGTTTAAAGTAAAATTTTATTAGCGGTAGCTTGCGTAAACGCAGCATATTGCTCAATTTATTGGCTGCCTTGGTTGATATGGCTGCTGCAGGGATCTGCTGCGTACCCGGACCAGACAAAGTAGCGCCGGTATGAGGATAATCATCGATACTTTCAGTTAGCGACCTTACAATAACCCCAACAGCGCCATATTTGGCCGCTACAGCAGGGCCCATAAAACGCTGATCGCCAGCCATACCATAAGCATGCCCGGTTTCGATAAAGCGGGGATCGAACGCGCGGTTAAAAAAAACGATTTTCCCTTTGATCACGTTTTCGCCCAAAGTTTCCAACTCTTTTAAACTGTGTACTTCAATCACATTTGCAGTGATACCTGCTGCCGGGGTGGCCACCGTCATACCTAAGGCAGCAATGGGCACTGGTATACGGGTTTTACCATCAATAATAAACGCGGTTTCCTTTTCACCACGAACCCAATGGGGTACCATTACCTCCTGCAGATAAACTTTATCAAAGCCATAACTTTCCATCAATTTCTTGCTCCACTCCACCGCTTTTTGCGCATTGGCCGATCCGCTTAAACGGCCACCGATGTTTTTACACAGGTAACGCAGGTTTTCATAAGCCTTGCCGTTTACCAGGGCCTCGTCATAAATTTTGCGGATAGTTAAGGAGTCCTGCGCGTGGAGCAGAGAAGCTGTAAAAAGCACAGCCAGGGATAGGGAAAGTTTCTTCATGTGATATTAAGATCAGTTTTAACAAATGTAATATTTTACAGGAAAAAGGAGTATACGGAATATCATTCTGCGGTTACATTTCCAAACCCCATCGGGGTCAAAGCTTTGTAGAAAAATTACAGTTTCAAAACCAGTGCCGTAGGTACTACACTCAAGTTGCATACCTACGGCATGCTAAATACTTATTCGCTGGTTACTACAAAGCTTTTACTCCTACGGAGTACCTCTCAAGGGGGGATTCGCACGATCCTTTTCTTTTTTACTCTTCCGCCATTGCGCTCGTTTGCAACGAGTGCTTAATGTGGCGCGGCGATTGCATCGCCATTGCGTTTTAAACGCAAACCCAGGTTAAGCACTCGTTGCAAACGAGCGCAAGTTATCATCGCTATATCACGAGATCTTATCCCAGCTCAATCCCGCGTTTTTTGTTTCGAAGGCGTGATGCAGCACTTGGTTTTCGGGAAGGGCCAGTTGCGGATCTTTTTCAAAGATCTGTTCAACGGTTTTACGCACTTTGATCAGCAGTTCCTGGTCTGTGGCCAGGTTTGCTACTTTCAAGTCGAGCACGCCGCTTTGCTGGGTACCTTCCAGGTTGCCGGGCCCGCGCAGCTGCAGGTCGATCTCGGAAATTTCAAATCCGTTATTGGTTTTTACCATCGTATCCAGCCTGATCTTGCCATCGTGGCTCAACTTATGGCTGCTCATCAAAATACAATAGGACTGCTCGGCTCCGCGCCCTACCCTGCCACGCAGCTGGTGCAACTGCGAAAGACCAAACCGCTCGGCATTTTCAATGATCATGACCGAGGCATTGGGTACGTTAACCCCCACCTCAATCACTGTAGTGGCTACCATGATCTGTGTTTGACCTTTAATAAAACGCTGCATTTCAAATTCCTTGTCTACCGGCTTCATTTTGCCGTGTACAATACTTACCCGGTAATCGGGCAGCGGAAACTCTCGCGACATGACCTCGATGCCATCCTCCAGATTTTTCAGATCGAGTTTTTCACTTTCCTGTATCAGCGGGTATACTACGTAAATCTGCCGGCCCAGGGCTATCTCCCTTTTCATAAAACCAAATACCCGCAGGCGCTGATTTTCATAAAAATGAAGCGTTTGGATAGGTTTACGGCCAGCCGGTAATTCGTCAATCACCGATACATCAAGATCGCCATATAAGGTCATGGCCAAGGTACGCGGAATAGGCGTGGCGGTCATCACCAGTACATGTGGCGGTATTATATTTTTGCGCCATAGCTTGGCCCTTTGCTCTACGCCAAAACGGTGCTGCTCATCAATCACCACAAAGCCCAGGTTTTTGAACTGTACCTTATCCTCGATGAGCGCGTGCGTGCCGATGAGTATTTTGAGATCGCCGCTTTCCAGTCTTTCGTGTAATATTTTACGATCTTTTTGTTTGGTGGAGCCGGTAAGCAGTGCCACTTCAATAAAATCGTCGCCAACCAAATTTTTTACGGTTTGATAATGCTGCGTGGCCAAAATTTCAGTAGGCGCCATAATACAGGTTTGGAAGCCGTTATCAACCGCTATCAGCATGCTCATGAGGGCTACCACGGTTTTACCACTGCCCACGTCACCTTGCAGCAAGCGGTTCATCTGTATGCCACGCTGGGTATCCTGCCGGATCTCTTTCAATACCCGCTTTTGCGGCGTGGTAAGTTCAAAAGGCAATTTATGATGATAGAAATCATTAAAATAATGTCCCACTGTACCAAAAACATTGCCTTTGAATTTTTGAGTATGCAGCAGCTTATTGCGCAATAATTTAAGCTGCAACAAAAACAGTTCTTCGAACTTTAAACGCAAAATAGCTTCGTTCAGCAAACGCGCATCTGCCGGGAAATGGATATTGCGGTAAGCCTCGGCCCTGCTGATGAGTTTGAATTTTTGAATGATGTATAGCGGCAAATTCTCGCGAATATCGCGGGCATGCAGCTCCAGCAAGGTGGAGGTGATCTTCTGGATGCCCTTACTGTCCAGCTGAAACTGCTTGAGCTTTTCAGTGGAGTTATATACCGGTTGCAAGCTGGCATTACCCTGTCGTTGCGCACCCGGCGAGTACACCTCCATTTCGGGATGAGCCATCTGGGCCTGTCCGTTAAAAAAACCAGGCTTACCAAAAACAACATAAACTTGTCCTGGAACGATCGTTTTTTCGATCCAGTTGACCCCCTTGAACCATACCAGTTCCAGCAAACCGGTATCGTCTTTAGCCATAACTACCAGACGCTTGGTATGCTTTTCACCAACCACCTGTTTGTTTACAATGCGGGCCAGCACTTGCACATAAGGTAAGTCGGCCTGGATATCCTTTATCTTATAGAAACGGGTACGGTCGATATACCGGAACGGGAAATGCCGCAGAAGATCCTCGAAGTTGGCGAGCGCCAATTCCTTTTTCAACACCTCGGCGCGGGACTGGCCCACTCCTTTCAGATATACAAGCGGTGTTTGAAAAGGATCCATAGATAAGAGGTTAAGCCTCACCTAAATCCTCTCCAAAGGAGAGGACTTTTATATGCGTATTATTTAATTTTTGACTCCCTCTCCTTTGGAGAGGGCTGGGGTGAGGCTCTTACTTTACAGCAATCACCGAGATTTCTACATTGACACCCTTGGGTAATGCAGATACCTGTACCGTTTCGCGGGCCGGGAAATTGGCGGTAAAATATTTTCCGTATACCTCGTTCACCTGGCCAAAATTGCCCAGATCGGTTAAAAATATGCTGGTTTTTACAATGTTCTCAAAACCGATACCAGCCTCAATTAAAATGGCTTTGATGTTTTCCATCACCATCACCGCCTCATCGGTAATACCGGTAGTTACCAATTCGCCGGTAACCGGGTTAAGGGGTATCTGGCCCGATACAAATACAAAATTTCCGGCTGCGGTAGCCTGGCTATAAGGCCCTATAGGAGCCGGCGCGTTATTGGTGTTTATTATTGTCATCATTTTTTGAATATGAGCACTTGTATCAGCTTGTAGATAATCCCAGCCAAAAACATAAGAATAGCCAGCGCATTGATAAAGTGCATAATGCGCAGATTAATGTTTGTGGGCCTGTTAGGATCTTTCTTTCTGAAAAAATACATATCACAAAACTAATAAAAATTTGCCTCACCCAACCCTCTCCTTCAGGAGAGGGCTTTTGATTTGCATATTAAAAAAGGATGTCATGCTGAGCCTCGTCGAAGCATGGTGAGCAGGCCTCTGCGCTCTACCCTTCGACGGGGCTCAGGGTGACAGCCCCGTTTCTTTACCATTATCTATTTCTTCCACTTACTTATAGACCATTATCCTTTGGAGAGGGTTGGGGTAAGGCTTACCTCACCGGTTTCGGAAATACCGGCAAACTCTCGTGCCCTTCGGCATCAACAGCTTGCACGGCGAAAAAGTAATTATCTTTTGAATAGGCTAGCGTAGCGGTGGTATCGGTTACATAAAATTTGCGTTCCCAAAAGGCACTGGTGGTTTCGCGCATGAGTACATAGTAGCCTGCCGGTTTTTTGCCGGTAGCCGGGGCCTCCCAGGTTAGTTTGGTTTTATTGGTAAGATCGGTGGTGATGATGCCTACATTTTGCGGACGGGCCGGAGCCAATGCCAGGTTAGCCAGAACCGACAGATTCATGCGGGCCACTTTTTGCACATAGTTAAAATCTACAAAATCGGGTAGGTCACCATAATCCACACCGTTTTCGGCACGGATGTTTTGATGCTGACGATTAAAATCTTCGTTCATTTCAGTGAAGCGAACGGCGGTAAAACCCTGCTCCAGGAAAGGCAGGTGATCGCCGCCGCGCAGGTACCGGTCGCGCCTATAAATGAGTTTTACATCCAGCTGGTCAACATAGCGCTCTCCGGTTTCTTTGGCATAACGGGCCAGTTCACGTGAGGGACTATCATTTTCACCGCCTAATGATTTCAGGGCGGCTACCTGTTTATCAGTAGCATTAGTGGGTATGCCATCGCTAAAAACACGCACGCTACGATTATCTTTCAGGTCGGTTTCCATGCCATGGGTGTTGCCTACAATATCGTTATTCAGCATGGCATCTACGTTCCAATTCTCTGCTTTGGCGCGTTTGGCCAGGTTGGCCGATCCATACAAGCCTTGCTCCTCACCAACTACAGCAGCAAAAATAATAGTAGCCGGGAACGATCGTTTAGCCATCACCCGGGCCAGCTCCATAGACAGGGCAGTTCCCGAGGCATCGTCATTAGCGCCCGGCTCAACGCCATTGGCGTCCATCACATCATTAATGCGCGAATCATAATGGCCCGATACAATGTATACCCGGGTATCCGTTGGATCCGTTCCCTTTAATATGGCCAGTACATTTTTCAATTTCACGGGCTGATCAATTCGTGTACCTTTTGGCTGGGTAAACGTATCGAACTGAACGGTCATGCGTCCGCCGGAAGTCGCAGCATACTTTTCCATTTCGGCCTTGATCCAGTTGCGTGCTGCGCCGCTGCCAGTTGTTTTGCTGGTAGTATCGCTCAAGGTATGTCGGCTTTTAAAAGTCACCAGTTTGCGAATAGTCGCCTCTATATTTTTGGAAGATACCTCATCCACCATTTGTTTAATGCCCGCATCAGGTTTGATGATGGTTTGGGCTGCGGCCGGGAGGGTTAATAAGAGAAGGATAAATAGTTTTAGGTGTTTCATGTAGTTTTTGTATTGTTTATTCTATTTGGCAGCTTCAATTCCCTCCCCACGGGAGGGGTGCGATGGGTTGTGTTATGGCAGGGAGGGGTTTGTGCGACATGCATCACCAATAAACCCCTCCCTGCCCCTCCCGTTGGGAGGGAATCGCACAAGGCCCGCGCCTCTAAATTTACCTATTATTCCTCTTCCTCCTCGCTTGCGGTTTGTAACATTTCGTCTACCTGCTTAAAATTGCTTTTTACAAAATGGCACCAGTCGCATTCTTTTTTGCCGCAGCCGGTATTAAAATCGTGGGCCATTATTTTGGCATAGGTATCTTTGATCTGTCCGGTCACTATGTCCATATCATCCGGGGTGATCACAAATTTTTCACTGTGATATTCGCCTTCGCTTACAGGTTCCACAAAATCAAATACCGTGCTTACTACTTCCCAATCATTGGTGCGGTCATGGTCGACCAGTATTTTGTAAAACACACCCTGACGCCAGTAATCGCCGCCATTGGGGAAATCATTGGTGGGCCTTAGCAGCTTATCCTTGGCATTTTTAAGCTTACCCGTTTTATAATCCACTACGGTTACGTGCTTGCCATCAAACTCCATTTTATCCAGATTACCTTTGATAGGCACACCCCCTATTTCGATATTTTTGATGGTGCGCTCGGTGATGGCAACCTTATTCCAACTGTCAACATTCTTTTCGTAGTAGGCCGGTAATATTTTTTCGCCGTAGGCTACACGCAATTTATATTCATCCTTGGTAAATGAATCTTTATTGCGGGCCATGTACCAGCGAAACTCGTTCATAAACTGCTCGGTCGACAAAAACTCATTATCATTATCTTTCAATAATTTATACGTTTTATTCAACGCCCAGTGTACTGCCTGCCCAAATGTAGCCGACGGACTTTTGCCAGATGGCACCCTGATCAGACACTGGAAATAGAACCGCAGCGGGCAATCCAGGTAACTGCTCAGGTGCGTTACAGACAGCGTATAGTTTTGCAGCAGCATGTTGATGTAGTTTTTATCCAGTAGCTCCACTTTTGGTTTTTCGGCCTCGCTAAACTGGGTCACGTAAAAGCCCAGCATGGCTTCTTCAGTCACTTTTGGATAATGTACCTGTAAGTCGGTGCTGGCCAGTATCTCGCCTACAAACTGACTTGCTTCCTGGTCTTTGGCTTTTTTATCCTTATTGGCATAGGAGATATACAGGTGTTGCTTGGCCCGGGTTATAGCCACATAAAACAAGCGGCGGCCTTCTTCTTTTTGTGCAATATCGTCAGATGCAGCCTGGGTTAAGGTATCGGGGTAACTGAAACCGGTATTACGGCCTTTGCCATCCCAGGTACGTTTATCGCAGCCTATAAAAAACACATGTTCAAATTCCAGTCCTTTGGAGCCGTGAGCGGTTAAAAAATTAACCCCATTATCAGAAAAGATCACCTGGTTCAGATCAAGCCTAATGCCGTTCTTCTTCATCAGCTCGATGGTGGCTATAAGTTCATCGAGTTTAATTTCGGGATTCTTGCGACTTTCATCTTTCAGGAAATCAAAAAAACTGGTGAGCATTTGCATGTGCCCGCCTTTATCGGTCTGCTGCATAATGTAACGCAGGATCCCCATTTTGGCTATCACATCCTGAAAAAGCGCCTGCAAAGTTTTGCTCACCGCCGATTGTAGCAACTCATCAATATCATTAATGAGATACTTCATCGCGGTAAATTTATCCGGCGTAAAAAGATCGGTTTGTGCTGGTGGCCGCAGTTCGCTTACGTATCTACGGATAGAGGTTTTGGGCTTATTACCTGTTACCGCGCCATAATTCTCTTTAGCAACCGCGATGCTAGCCTTGGCAATTTCGATAGGGGCGATGTTAAAGAAATCATAGTGCATAATTTCGAACAGCAACTCGTCACCGCTATATGGCGAATCCAGCTCCATAGCCAGGTACCGCAGAATGTTGATGATCTTTTCGCCAAAAGGCTGGGTCAGAATATCGATCTTGCGCTTGGTATTTACAGCTATCTTCTGGACGTCCAGATATTTGATCATTTCTTCTACCTGGCTGTGGTTGCGATAGATCACCGCCACCTCGCCCGGAGGTACACCTTTATCGATCAACGCTTTGATCTGTGCCGATACATCTACCAGCTCCTGGTCGGGGTTTTCATATTCATTGATCACCGGCTCAATAGTGAGTTGAGCAAAGCGTGGGTGCGATGCCCGCAGATCCTTATCCAGCTTGAGCTGACTGGTTAAGCGTTCAAAGTTGTTGTTGATAAGGGCCCTTGAAATATCGAGGATATTTTGATTGGATCGATAATTATGTTTCAGTACTACAGTCTGCAGGGTATCTACATAATCGGTAGCAAAGTCCAGGATATTTTTCATGTTGGCACCCTGAAATTTAAAGATCGACTGGTCATCGTCACCCACCACAAATACGTTGGGCACATCCCAATAACTCAGTAAAAACCGGAGCAGCTCGTTTTGTGAACCACTCGTATCCTGAAACTCATCCACCAAAATATATTGATAGCGCTCCTGGTATTTACGCAGTATCTCTTCATTATCCCGGAAAGCTTTGAGCACCCAGATGATCATATCATCATAATCATACCGGCCGCGGGCTTTCATTTTGGCATCGTAGTTTTTGTATTCGCCTACGGCTGCCAGCAATTTGTTCATAGTTTCATGAGCAGCATCGATATCTTTCTGTTTGGGGTCGCCAACTTTGATGCCTGTTTTGGCATTGGCCCGTTTGTATACAAATTCCTCGCGGTTGGGAATATCATCAAGGTATTCCTGAACAGCCCGAGTAATCAGATCGATGTCCCAGTTTTCCCGTTTCATGGTCGAGAACAGGTCTTTGAGGCGCTTGGTATCGTAGTAAATATCGCCGGTAAAGCGTTTGAGCAAATGATCGTTGCCAAACTCATCAACCAGTTCGCGGAATAACATCGCCGATTCCAGATCGGACAATGATTCCAGGTTCAGCTTACCAAAATATTCCAGGTTTTCCTGGATGATCTCATTACAAAAAGCATGAAAGGTATATATATTGATGCGGTAAGCATCGGGACCGATGAACTCAAACAGGCGTTTGCGCATAGCCACCGCACCCGCATCGGTATAGGTAAGGCACAGAATTTCGTTGGGCAGGGCATCGGTATCGGTTAATATTTTACCTATACGGGCGGCCAATATCTGCGTTTTACCTGTACCCGGCCCGGCTACTACCAGCACCGGCCCATCCATTTTGTTAACGGCAGCCAATTGCTCGGGATTTAACCCGGCCAAAGCCGCCTGAAATTTATTGTTATATTGATGAAGATTTGATTGCATATTGTTTAGTAAAGATAGGAAATAGCCCCCTCTAATCCGATAGCTATCGGACCTCCCTCAAAGAGGAGACTTTAAAAAAACTCTTTTAAGCCCTCTCCCTTGAAGAGGGTTGGGGTGAGGCTGTATTAATATAATTTGCAAACATCATAATTAATAGCATCTTTAAGCCAGACATTTAAAGATGGAATTACCGTACCAGGGCAGAGCAATTATCGAGGATAATTTTGACTACGTAAGAATCACGATACCCGCAAAAAAGAATTTATTTATTATCCTTTTCCTATGTGTATGGCTGTGTGGCTGGTTTTTTGGCGAAACATCGGTCATCAAAGAATTACTGAATTCAACAAACAGAGGAACTGATCTGTTTAGCATAGTTTGGCTCGCCGGATGGACACTGGGTGGCCTGTTTGCACTCAAAACAATTTATTGGCTATTAATGGGTAAGGAGTGTATTGAAATTGGTAAGGGCATACTGATCCTGAAAAGACAGGGCGATCCCTTAAGTAAAACTACATTTTATGATCTTAACTCATGCACAAGCTTCCGGGTACAGGACGATCAGATAAACACTAATTTTGCCAGGTATAATACATTAAAGTCGCTCAACGGGCGTACCGGCACCATTGCATTTGATTATGGCATGAAAACCATTCGCTTTGGCGAAAATATGGATGAAGCCGAAGGTAAATACCTGCTAAATCTGCTGACCCGAAAAAAGATCCTGACCGATAAAAATCTAGCTTAAAGCCTGTATCCTTACTGTAAACCAAGACCTGTCCCTGTTGGGAAAGAGGTGTTAACACTCACCGGCAATTTACCCGTTGGCTTTAACGTGCCCGCAATTACTTTAGCTGCTGATTTTTGCAGTTCGGGGCTCATTTGATAACACACCAACAGCGCGTTACTTTTTTCGATGCCGGGTAATCCTGCTATGGTATAAGCATTGGCAAAAACACTCATGATGGTTCCTTTGCGTGCGGCAAGGTCGCTTATTATACCGCGTACATCGCTGTTGTAATCCAGTTTACTTTGTGGGCGCAGGCGGGTATCATGTATGCCCACAATTACCTGGTTATACTGTTTTAGCCAGTTCATGATATTGCGCACCTCAATAGCCGGGGCATTTTTGGCCACCATAAATATACGGCAGTTAGGGAAGCTCTTGGCCATTTCCTGCTGAAAAACGGTAGGTGCATCAACCCCAATACTTACGATGGCTGTTTTCAAAAATGGGTTCAGTTTCAGCGCGGCCGAATTACCTTTTAATAAAGTCACCGAGGCATCGCTCAATTGCTGCACAAGATCTTTAGCTGCCTGGCGGTTAAGGTCTTCACTTAAATTTACCGGCGAAACCTGTGGCCTGCGGTTCAAACCTGCCCAATATTTGGCCGCCAGCACTTTCTTCACTTTAGTTTGAAATTCATCAGCGCTGATCAATCCTTTACGTACGGCCCTGCGGATAAGCTTAATGGCACGATCTGAATTTTCCGATAGTTCAATAATATCAATGCCAGCTAAAAAAGCCCTTACATCGGCCTCGCCGTTCGGAAAATATTTGGTAACCCCTTTCATCTCCATCGCGTCGGATACCACCAAACCTTTAAACTGAAGGGAATCTTTCAAAATACCGGTAACAATGGGGCGTGATAGTGTTGAAGGCAAATTTTTAGTATTATCAAGTGCCGGGATATTCATATGTGCTATCATAATGCCGCTGATACCGGCGTTAATAGCCTCGCGGAAAGGATACTCTTCGAGCGAATCCAAACGGGCTCGGCTGTAGGGCAACAAAGGCAAATCAAAATGCGAATCGACATTGGTATCGCCATGCCCCGGAAAATGTTTGGCCGTGGTTAGTAAACCGGCATCCTGCATCCCCTTAAAGTAAGCAACCCCCTTTTTGGCCACATTATACATATTATCGCCAAACGAACGATAATTGATCACCGGGTTATTGGGGTTGTTGTTGATATCCATATCGGGCCCAAAGTTGATCTGGATACCCAGTCGCTTAAAATCATAAGCTACCTGCTGACCCATTTTATAGATCAGATTATTGTCCTGTATGGCGCCCAGTGTCATCTGGTAGGGATATGATATGGTCGAATCCAGGCGCATGCCCAGGCCCCACTCGCCATCCATAGAAATGAGCAAAGGTACCTGTGCCAGCTTTTGATATTTGTTAACCAGTAAAGCCTGCCTGCCGGGGCCGCCCTGAAAAAACACCAGGCCGCCTACCTGCTCGTCTTTGATCACCCGGGCAACAGAATCTTCGTAAGCTTTGCCTTTGTTGGTATGCGCGCGTACAAAAAGCAACTGCGCTACTCTTTGCTTGCGGCTTAGTTTATTATAAACCGAATCAACCCAGCGGTTTTGCGTGTTTAAGCTTTGTACATAGCTCGTTTTTTGTGCAAAAGCGTTAACTGCAATAAAATTAAGTGCTATAATTAAGGTACAGCAAATACCGTTATTCAATTTTGGCATGGTCAAATGTAGTACAAATTGTATCAGGTAATGTTTATGGAGTGCCGGGTTTTTTGAAGATTTCATGAAGAAATATAAAGTTCTGGTACTACTCGCGAATTATTGGAAACTAAAAATAAACCTTTGCGTTAATTTTTACTCTATGTAGTATAAATCAAAAATAATCAAGGAACGGTTGCAGGCCCGAACTAAAAATAAAATACCTGCAATTTGCTCCGCTACCGTTAAAAACAAATAAAAATGAAAAAATTTATCTTTTTTGCAATATGCCTATTTGCAGCTGGTGCAGCGAGCGCACAAACTTATTACGGGCCACGCCAGCCACGCCGTTATGTAAGGCATCAACAACACAGGCCGTATAACGAAAATCAGATCAAAGTAGGTTTTACCGCCGGCTTAAACCTGGCCAACTCGCTTGATGCTTATGATTCACGCTTCAGCTCCAGTACAATAGCCGCCTTCAATGTCGGGCTTACACTGGATGTTCCGGTTACCAATTATTTTTCGTTCGCCCCTGAAGTACTATTTTCGCAAAAAGGCTTTAGTGCTGATCTTGAAAACGCCCATTTTACCGAACGTACCAACTATATCGACGTTCCCTTACTGGCTAAATTCAAAATTGTACCCGGGTTTAATTTCTTAATTGGCCCTCAGCTTACCTTTTTAACTTCGCAAAGGGACACTTACCGTGATTTTGGCACCAATGTAGAAACCCGTTATGACGGCCACCAGGGCGACCAGAGCTATGTGGCCGGTGTAGTAGGTGTTAGTTTTGATATTAACCGTAATGTAGAGATCAGGGGCCGTTACAATATTGACCTTGCCCGTAACGCTTCCAATGAAGCCGATCTGCCCGATTTCCGCAACCAGGTTTGGCAAATTGGCTTAGGGTTTAAATTTCAATAAAAAGTTTATTGTAAATTAAAAAGGTTCCTCATTTATACATATATAAATGAGGAACCTTTTTAATTTACTTATAAAAAGTACACGGATCAATAAGCATAAAAGTAAAACCGCTACTGGTTATTCTTATCCATTATTATCTTGAGCTCTTTTATATTTTCATCAACAATAAAATTACATTTTTCATCCTCAATGTAAAATTCATTTAAACTTCTGATCTCGTTATTGTCTGCCCTGCCCCTTGCTATTTTCAACTTAAATTCGGCTAACGAACGTAAGAAGTAATGGTTCATTTGTATTTTATTAGAAGTATGTAAAGAGATAGGGCCTTCAATACGTTTACCATTTTCGTTTACACAATATTTCCCGAATTTATATTTGAAATGATGTGGAGTCTCCACCCGTTTAACATATCGGGGTTGAACAATACTTTTAATATGGCCATTCACGCTATCTGTTTTAAGCGACCTTCTAACATAGCTTTCAAGCTGGCTCCCCTGGGGCTTTTCTAAATGACCATTGGAACCAAACATCAACCAATAAATACCAAGCCCTCCGTATTTTTTATAATTTTCTAAAAAATCGGGCAGATTTCCGGTTAGCGTTTTCGGCACAATAAATTCATCAACATCAATAAAAGCTAACCATTGGCATTCGGGGCCATAGCGCTTTAAACATAATTGATAGCTAGGCATTTGCTTTGCTTTACCGGCAACCGGCTCAACGGTCACAATGCCTTTTTCTATATAATCACGCAAGCTTTCAGTAACCGGGATTTTTGATTCATTATCATAAACATAAAAATGGCTTACACCAATTTGTAAATGATAGTCTATCCATTCTGCAAAATAAGGGTCTTCATGTTTGGCTATACAACAAATAGCAACTTTATGCTTATAAGATTCTAACCCAAGAATTTTTTTAATCATTTAAATATTAATTTAAATACAACACATATGATTATAAACCAATGCGTTATAAATATTCCGACAACTGTACATTTGCCAATAAATTACAATTATAAGTTATATTAAGGCTGTTTAAAATAGTTTTTTTGGAAATACATGAATCCCAAAAGCAGCTGTTCAATAGCTTTTTTCATCTAAATCAACGCGGAGTATTTTTTTGCTGTTGGGCCTAAAATAAGTGTACCAAAAGTTCTTAAGCTTATACCCCCATATCATTTTTTTCACCTCCCTGTTTTTCCGGTAGTTATCCCATTTGGGGATGTAATATAAAATATCGACGTGCTTTTTCATTAAAAAGAAAAGTTGAATAGCCAGGTAATTATTGGGTCTGTTTACATACAGCCGCAATAATGTATTAACAAACTGAGGTCTTTTATTTTTAGGATAAGAAGCGCAATACTGTAACCACTTACTCTGGCGTTTAAAAAGCTGTTCGATGGTTTTGTGCCTATGTTTATCTTTCTTATCGTCTTTTCTATATAACAAATCGGTATCACTATCATCGTGCTGACGGTATTTAACCAGGCATTGCGGCAAATAGTCAATAGTACCTAAATTAGTGGCCACATAGGCAATCCACCAATCATGATAAGTATCTTTTTTTAAGGGACGCACCTCATCAATCAGCTCCTTTTTAAAAAGCATCGAATGACCCGATACACAATTACTAAACAAAAATACTTCCGGCTCATCGCCCCGGTAAAAGTTAAACAGATCGGTCATTTTTACATTTAGTGACTCATTCTGCTCATTAATAAGTTCAGAATCGTGATACAACATCAGGTTATTACCTATAGCGGCTACCTGCAATTCAATCTTTTTAAAATCCCACAGATCGTCCTGATCACAAAATGCTATCAATTCGCCCTTACAACAATCCAAAGCACGCTCAAAATTTTTAATCAAACCTAAATTGGTTTCGTTTTTATACAAATGGAGGTTGGGATATTTTGATGCATAACCAGCAAGTATCTGATAGGTATGATCAGTGGAGCAGTCATCTACAGCAATGATTTCAATATTGGTATAGGTTTGATTAATAAGTGTATCTAATTGCTGCTCTAAAAATCTGGCGCCATTGTACGTACAAAGCGCAATGGATACAAGCGGGAGTTCTTTCATTAGATGTATGCTTATATTTAAAGAATAAATTATTCAGTTTTTATATATGGTAACCTAGTTTTTTAAATATTTGACGCCAAAAATCGAGGTTTTTATCCCAGGCATGGCATCCAAAGGGTAACTGGTTCTTATTTAACCTCAAGGCACGCTCTGGAGCAAGTTCAAACGAAAACTTTAACCCCGTTTTATATGATGGTATGTTTAATATTTTCCGTTTCCTGTTAACCTCCACACTCCAAAAAATATCTTCATGAAATTCGTGCTCACTACGTGTTAAATAAACCGACATCCTATCGCGCATGCTGATACTCAGATCGTAAAACTTTTTTACTCTCCGTAATGAAAATCCTCCGTTACCAACTCTGTATTCATATTGCATTGATGATGGAAGTCCGTTTTTCTGAATATTAAACCGGGCATGATAATGAAATTGAATTTTTGACTTGATGGCTTTAATAAAATCCGGGTAATCACCTGGTGGTATCCATGGAGCACCTATATAATCAATTGACTGGCTGCACCAATATGCCAGTTCATCCTTAAATACAAAGGCATCCAATTGGTGAATCAGAATAAACTCATAATCTAAAAAACGTTTGTAAAAAGTATCAGAAAGCATTAAAGCGTTATAGCCATCAATACTTTTAAAATAGCTGTCGTCAAAGGTTTCAATAGCTGTAAAATTATACTGGTTAACCACATCGGGTAAAACAAGCGAGTGAGGCTTTATAATGATGCGGGGATAATTAGCCAAAACATTTTGTAGCTGAGTTAGCGCAATTTTTTCTAAATCAGATATCGTATTTTGATAAAAAGGGACTATAATGGCAACTTTCTTCAGCGCACTCATAATTCCTGGTTTTTATGATAAAGCTTCTGTACCAATGATTCAAAATGATCCTGAAAAAGAAAATCATAACCATTTTCACCTTCCGGAACAACGTTGATAACATCAAAACAAGCTTCTAAAATGCGCGGGACTTTTAATGCTTCGGCAATTGAAAATGGGAACGATTGATTACCGATAAAAAATTTACAGCCTGCAATTATCCGGGCCAGTTGTAAAAAATCATCTACCTGCACCCACTCTATATTAGGAACCTGCTTTTTGATGTCGTTATACTCCGATTCGACTCCTATAAATTTTAAGCCTTTGTAGTTTTCTAAGAACTTATAATCAACACCCTGGCTCCTGTATCTTTCGCTCCGTGCAATAATTACACAGTCTGCAAACGATGTATCCGGTTCCACATCAAGCCATTTTTTCCATAATTCAGGATTTACCCCGGTTATATATGAACACCAATGGGCTATGTTACACCTATCCATCGGTACGTGCCCGGCCCTGAAGTAATCCAGGTCAATATCTATTTTCTGATCCGTAAGCACTTCAAACCGACTGATGTATGACTGCGAACTGATTAAAGGAGCCAGCATGGCCATCATTTTTTCATTGAGCCTTACATTACCCAGAGGGTGGGTAGTTCTGTCCGAAAGCAATAGTGGCTGCCCAAGCCTCAAGTATAAATTTATGGGGACCTTTACGGTTTCGGCCAGTTTTTTAATAGTTGGCAGTGCATAAATAATATCGCCGGCATTGCCACTATGATTAAGGTTAAGCTGATGGTTACCAGCTGCAACAGCCCTTATCTTTGCAGGATTATTCAATCGTTCATCCCCGATTAAAAAATTGGTAGTTTCAACATTTTTATAATTATGCAACTCCCACTTATAATTTTTATAACCGGCCCTGTCGGTATATTTAAGCCAATAAGTACTTATAAAACTTCTTTTTTTTACCATTTCAGTTATTTCAAAACCCGGCCAAACAATTTCTATTTATTAATCGGCATTAAAAGTTTGCATATCTATTAAACGTTTGTACACACCATTATTGTTAATTAGCTCTTGATGTGTGCCTTGTTCTGCCACCTTTCCGTTATCCAGCACAATGATCAGATCGGCGTTTTGAATAGTACTCAGGCGGTGTGCTATAATGAGCGAGGTACGGTTTTTCATCAGATTGTTTAACGCTTCCTGAACCAGTTTTTCAGATTCGGTATCCAGGGCGGAGGTAGCTTCATCAAGCAGCATAATTGGCGGGTTATTCAGTACGGCCCTTGCTATACAGATCCTTTGTCTTTGCCCTCCTGACAATTTTGTTCCCCTGTCGCCGGTATTGGTTTGGTAACCTTTATCCGTTTCCATGATAAAGTTATGCGCATTGGCAATACGTGCTGCTGCTTCAACCTGTTCCTGGCTAACCCCGGTTTTTCCAAAGGCTATATTGTTAAATATAGTATCGTTAAATAATATCGACTCCTGATTTACAATACCCATCAAAGCACGTAATGACTCAGAAGTAACCGATTTTATATCTTTATCGTCAATATAAATAGTGCCCAACTGCGGTTCGCTAAACCGGGGCAACAGATCCATCAGTGTTGATTTACCACCACCAGACGGACCTACCAGGGCTACTGTTTTACCTTTAGGTATTTCCAGATTAAGATTTTTCAGGACATACTTATCGGGTTCAGTATCGCTTTCATCTGCCGTAACTTTATTTTTATAAGCAAAAGATACATTTTCAAATCGTACACTTTTGGTAAAATCAGTTATTGCCACAGCATCGGGAGCATCTGTTATCAATGGCTTTTCATCAATAAGGGCCAACACCCGCTCGCCTGCAGCTATGCCGGAATGTATGTTACTGAAAGAGTCAGATATGGCTTTAGCAGGCCTCATTATCTGCGAAAACATGGCAATGTACACGATAAAATTATCGGCAGATAAGGTACCGGTATGATTAATAATTAGTGAGCCACCATACAATACAATGCCAGACACCATTAAAACGCCTAAAAACTCAGATACTGGCGAGGCCATTTGTTGTCTTTTGGCCATTGAACGGGTTATTCTTGAATATTGCCTGTTCTCATGATCAAACCTGTTTTTTATAAATGAAACCGCATTAAATGCTTTAATGATCTTTATCCCCGATAAAGCTTCATCAAGGTTACTGATCATATTACCGTAAGTTTGCTGCGACTCCGTAGCTTGCTCTTTAAGCCGCTTAACTATTCTTGATATAACAAATGCCGAAACGGGAATGATCAGCATGGAAAACAAAGTTAATTTAACCGATATAACAAATAAAAACACCAGGTAGGTTAATAGTTGAAAAGGCTCTTTAAACGCAACCTGCAATGTACCGGTAACCGAAAACTGCACTACTTGTACATCGGCTGATATTTTTGAAAGTATATCCCCCTTGCGTTCATTACTAAAATAGCCCAGGTGCAGGTTCATTACGTTATTAAAAACAGTTTTTCTGAGATTAAGCAGTGTATAGATTCGCAGGTTTTCCATAATCCGCTGCGAAAAATACCTGAATAAATTGCTTAGCAGCACCGATACAACAATAGCAGCACAAACGAATTTTAAAGCGCCCAGGGCACCATAATGCTGATTGGCGGTGTAAGCAAAATAATTAAAATCCTTTAAAGGGTCCCACCAATTGGCAGGCTTGTTTACCACCTCGGCAGTAGCCGGGTTAAAAATTGTTTTTAATAATGGAGCCAGCAACGCAAGATTAAGCGTGTTAAATATTACCGAAAATAACGTTAAAATAAAATATGGAAAAGCAAATTTCCCGATAGGCTTTGCAAAAGACAGAAGTCTGAAATATGTTTTCATTTAAAAAGCTAAGCTGCAAAATTAAGTAAATGGCAGCTATTATGGGTACAGTATTATTACAGGGTAAAACGCCCGGGTTCTTATGTTATTATTATTTATTACTTAAGCCAGCTACTTATCCGTTCAAAAACCATATCAACGGTAATGCTGCTCAGATCATCAGAGTCGCTTTCAATATGCTCGGCCCTTACACCTAACGGCGCCCAGCGGGTAGCATGGATACCTATGGTAATGGGGAATAAACCCAGAGTATGTATTCCTGAAGCAGCGGCAACATGCAGTGGGCCGGTTCCGGATGCAAGCAAGCCATCGGCATGATAGATGAACGCAATGAGCTCCTCAAGGGTTAGCTTTCCGCTTACATCAATTACAGATGCCGGTAACTGAGGGATCCACGTTTTAAAAAGCTCATGTTCTTTTTGCGACCCGGTTATAAAAACGCGGAACTTATTCGCAGGTAAAAGTTTGATTAACGCAGTAAAATTATCCAGATCCCACTCCTTACCATTACCGTTTGATTTGGCATGGATGATCAGGTTGAATTTATCATCCTTCAACTGATCTTTAATTTGTGCCGGCAAAGCTACTGTGGGTTTAAAATTGCCTTTGAACAAATTTGACAGCGTGCCTAATGTGGGCACATGCGTAACACCAAGCGGTTTGCACAGGTAAATATCCTGTTGCGCCTCGTGCAGATCGGATCTCCGGCGGCTTAGTCTCACTAATTTATTACAGGTAAAAAAATGATAATTTCTGCTGGTTACGCCTATTCTTATTTTGACTCCGCCCTTTTTCGCGGCTTCGGCAATTTCTCTTTGGGGGAATTCATGCACAATGGCGTCTATGGCTTTTTCTTTAAAAACAGCAGCTATTTCATTAACCGATAAAGCTTTTAAGTCATCATAATTGATAAAATGATCAACGGCCCTGCAGGCATCTATCACCGGCTTGGTATAACTGCGGCCCAGAAAGCTGATGATGACATCGGGATACAGTTGTTTTAAATAGATGCAGGTAGGTAGTTGCAGTACAACATCGCCCATGGCATCAAGCCGGTTTATTAAAATATGGGTTATTTTTTTGTTATCGATTACGGGCATTTAACTTTTATATAGCATATATCAATAAGGCAAAAATAGAACAATAGTTTATTAAAGGTTATTAGCCTCATTTTATTGCAGCCAGCCTTCAATTTTCTCTTTAACCATATCAACAGAAATACTGCTCAAATCGTCAGAATCGCTTTCCAGGTGTTCGGCCCGTATACCCAATGGCGCCCACCTCGTAGCGTTGATAGATTTGGAAACGGGGAATAAACCCAATGTATAGATTCCCGAAGCGGCGGCCACGTGCAGCGGACCGGTGCCTGATGCCAGCAAACCATCGGCATGATAAATAAAGGCTATAAATTCGTCAAGATCCATTTTCCCGCTCAAATCAATTACCGAAGGCGGTAATTGCGGTATCCATGTTTTAAATAGCTGATGCTCCTTGAACGATCCTGTTATAAAAACGCGGAATTTATCCAGAGGCAAACCATTAATTAAGGCAGTAAAGTTATCCATATCCCACTCGCGTCCGTTACCACCTGATTTAGAGTGAACAATCAGATTAAATTTATCATCCGTTAGCAAATTTTTAAATTGAGCCGGCAACTCTACCAAAGGCTTAAAGTTGTCCTTATAATAGCGGGCAATAGTACCAATGGTTGGGATATGGGTAACCCCAAGAGGCCCGCACATATAAATATCCTGCTGTGCTTCGTGCAAATTTGATTCTGCCCGGTTTAACCTGATCAGTTTATTGCAGTTAAAAAGATGATGAATTTTACTGGTTGCGCCTATCCTTATTTTGATGCCCGCCTTTTTCGCGGCCTCGGCAATCTGGCTTTTAGGAAATTCATGCACAATGGCATCAATATTTTTTTCTTTAAACAGCGCAGCTATTTCTTTTTTTGATAAAGGCTTAAGGTCATCATAATTCATAAAATTATCAACGGCCTTGCATGCCTCTATAATGGGTTGGGTATAGCTTCGTCCCAGGAAACTGATGATCACATCGGGATATAATTGCTTTAAATAAATACAGGTGGGCAGCTGCAGTACCACATCGCCAATGGCGTCAATCCTGCTTATTAAAACATGCTTTATCTCTTTATTATCAATTATTGGCATCTATACTTTATTAAAATAACGGGTATAAGTGTGCAAAAATACAACAATACAATTTGGGAGTTTAACCCATATTTAGTGGTTACATGCCCAGGCATTCGGTATACAGATCAAGATATTGACGGGCTGTTTTTTCCCAATTAAATTTAGCCGCGTGTTGTTTGATGCTTTCGGCCATGTTATTGGTGGCGTATTCATCCAACCCTTTGGCAAAAATTGCCTGCATGGGTTCGGGTTCAAAGTTATCAAAGTACCAGGCTGCATCGCCGCCAATTTCTGGCAGGGAGGTATACTTTGATAAAAATACAGGCTTGCCAAAATGCATAGCTTCAATAACGGGCAACCCAAAACCTTCGGCTATGGATGGAAATGCAAAGGCTTCGCAATTTTTGTAATACCAGGCTTTATCCTCGTCGCTGATCAGACCGATCAGTTTTACCCTGTCTGCACAATTATATTGATTAGCCTCATCTATTATTCGCTGCTGATAGTCGGTTATTTTACCGGCAACAATCAGCTCCAGATCATTATTGTGCAACAGGGCCGGTAAAACATGAAAGTTTTTTTTGGGTGCGAGACTACCAATGGTAAATATAAATTTACGTGCAGGTTTATATGGCGGTTGATGATGTAGTGGCAAAACAAGCTTATCGGCTCCGTTATAAATAACGGTAAGCTTACCAGCCGCCTGCGGATAATATTTAACAATGTCACCGGCCACAAAATTTGATATGGTCACAATCTTGTCGCAGCTATCTATATAACCGCCCAGGCGATCAAGGTATTTTTTATAACGTGCCGGCGAACGTGTTTTTTCATGAACGGGGTTCATGTCATGAATAGTAAGTACTTTTTTTGCTTTTACCCGGGTAGGTCGCAACTTACAATACTGATTGGTAAAATGCACCAGCTTAAATTGTTTATATGCCGGAAAAAACACCTTATGCAAAGGCGACATTAAAATAGTACCGGCAAGCTGCTGAAACCAATAAATAGATTTTTTGTGCAGATAGCCAAATATGGCAAACCGGCCATTGTTCTGCTTCAGGATCTCATCTCCTAAACTTCTTTCAAAAAAAAACATGCCCGATGTGGCGCGTTTTAACGAATCGAAAGTAATCAGAATGGTGGGTTTCAAATGCGGGTATCTTAATTTAAAGTTGTAAACCGCCTCTAAAAAATTTCCAGGTGGCGTTGAAAAAACAAATATACGGTTTTGGTGAATTATTAGATATTAGTGCACTTACCCAGACATTCGTGTAATCGCGGCCATTTGTACAGCAGAAGATTTCACACTTCGTTTCAGATATAGTTTCTCTTTCGCAACCACGTTCATACCCTTCGCATGCTTTATCGAAATGGCAATTTTTATAAAGACCAGCTCTTTCCAATACCGATAGACTGCAATCTGGCGAAGAACCATACAAATGCACCTGGCAAAAATTAATATAGCCCATTAATTAAAAAAGCTTTAGCAACCTTATGCTAAAGCTTTTGAAAGATGAAAAATTCAATCTGTATAGTTTTGTAGATACTTATGTATAGTTTATGATGAATTAACAATTCAATAACAATTGAAAGATGTGATTAAATTACTTTCATTGTAAAATAATTGTCAAAATCACCTTCAAGTATTCATAATTTCTTCAATGTGGGCGGCCTCTACCGGGATGTTGGCCATCAAATCGCGGTTACCATCCTGGGTAATTAAAATATTGTTCTCAATCCTGATACCTAAACCTTCTTCGGGTATATATATTCCCGGTTCGCAGGTGAGTATATTGCCTACCTCAAATGGCTTGTAACGGCTTGCAAAATCATGCACATCCAAACCTAAATGATGTGAGGTGCCATGCATAAAATACTTTTTATAAAGGGGCGTGTTGGGGTCTTGCTTGGCTACATCGTGCTTATCCAGCAGCCCCAAGCCTATTAATTCGCTGGTTGTTATTTTACCAACCTCTTCATGATATTCGTTCCAGTTGGTGCCGGCAACAATCATTTTAGTAGCCTCACGCATTACCCTTAAAACAGCATCATAAACAGCACGCTGCCGGTCGCTAAAACGACCGTTTACAGGCACAGAACGACTCATATCGGCGTTATAATTAGCATACTCGGCACCAAAGTCAAAAAGTATCACATCACCATCGTTACAAATCTGGTTATTATCGGTATAATGCAACACAACGGCATTTTTACCCGAAGCCAGAATAGGGTGATAAGCATTTCCGGTAGCCCGTTGCCGTAAAAATTCATGTGTAATTTCGGCTTCTATCTCATATTCGGTAACACCGGGTTTTAAAAATTTCAACACACGTACAAAAGCGTCATTGGTAATGTCACATGCCTTTTGGGTGAGCTCTATTTCAACCGGCGATTTGATAACACGCAGATCGCGCATGATCACTGCCGCCCGTTCATATTTGTGCAGGGGATATTTTGCTTTTAAAGCTTCAAGCATCCGCAGATCGCGGTAAGGCACGCTATGACTATACCGCTCATTTTCATTGGTATTGATATAAATATACTCTGCATAATAAATAATATTCTGCAAAATAGTTTCATACTCGCTGAGCCAATAAATAGTTTCGATACCGGATGCAGCTTTTGCTTCTTCCTTAGTATATTTATGCCCTTCCCAGATGGCAATATGCTCGTTGGTTTGTCTTAAAAAAAGTACTTCTTTGTATGCTTTATTAGGACAATCGGGAAATAAAAGCAGGATACTTTGTTCCTGGTCGATGCCTGTCAGATAAAAAAAATCAGAATTTTGCTTAAATTGAAAAGTTTGATCGCCGCTCCTGGGGAATTCATCACTGGCATGAAAAATAGCCAAGGAGTTAGGTTTTGTTCTCGAAACGAAATTTTTTCTATTATTAATAAATAAACTATTATCGATTGCGGGATATTTCATATTTATCTGCTGATTATCTTTTTTTTTTCTTTATTTGTATAACTATTACAATTTTTGGAACAATGTTTGGTCAGGGTTTCAAACATAATTACTAAATTTGAAAAAAATCACAATTAAAATCGTTTAATCTTAAAAACTATGAATTATTCTACATTAAAGAAAACAGTCGCATTGTCATTTGCTTCTTTGATGGTTGTTGGAATCGTAAATGCACAAACGGATTCTACTAAAACCACTACAGCAACTACAACGTCGTCTGAAACTACTACCCCCAAGGTATTTGGTGGTTTAGGTCAGTACAAAAAGTTTAGCATCGGTGTAAACGTTGGCGCTACCGCTCCTTCAGTTGCAACTGGTGGTTCAAATGACTTTACACACAATAAAATTCAATTAGGCTACGGTATCTCATTCAGAGAGCAATTAGCACACTCTTTTGGTTTACAATTGGATTTGCATGGTGGTAAAGTAGAAGGTGATAACACTAAAGCACCTGGTACAAGCGGAGCTTACGCTGCTCAGTCTTTCCAAACCAAATTCTGGTCAGGTACTTTAAGCGGTGTTGTAAACGTTGCAACTATCGACTTCTTAAGACGCAAAAACTCAGTTAACTTCTTCGTTACAGCCGGTGGTGGTTTAGCTTTATACACTCCTAAAGTTACTTACAAAAACGGTACTGTAGTTGATTTTGACGGTCACGCAGGTAACTCTGATGGTTCAGGAACAAGCAAATATGTTAAAGAACTGATCATCCCAGTTGGTGCAGGTGTTAAATTCAGATTAAGTGATGTTGTTGCATTAAACTTAGGTTACACCGAAACATTTGTTGATGGTGATAACTTTGACGGTGTTAACAGAGCTTATCCTACAAAAGATAAATACAGCTACGGTTATGCTGGCTTAGAGTTCACTTTAGGTTCAAAATCAAAACCAAGCTTAGAGTGGGTTAACCCAGTAGCTTTAATGTATGACGAATTGTACGATGCTGCATTACGTCAGGAAGTTGAAGCTTTGAAAGGCCGTGTTACCAACGTTGAAAACGCTGTTAATGATCTGAAAAAAGATTCTGACGGTGACGGTGTTGCTGATCAATTTGACAAATGCCCAGGTACTGCTGCTGGCAGCGTAGTTGACGGTTCAGGTTGCGTTATCGTATTCCCTAAAGATACTGTTGCTCCAGCTCCTGCTGCTACTGCTTACTCAAACATTCAGTTTGAATTTGACAGCTCAGTATTAAGAACTTCATCTTACCCAGTGTTAGATGCAACTTCAGCTGACCTGCGTTCATCTGGTAAATCTGTTGAAGTAGACGGTTTCGCTTCATCTGAAGGTACTGCTGCTCACAACTTATCTTTATCAAAAGACCGTGCTAACTCAGTAAAAACTTACTTAGTTAACTCTGGTGTTGATGCTAAAAAAGTTAAAGTAAAAGGTTACGGTGAAACCAACCCAATTGCTGATAACTCAACTGAAGAAGGCCGCGTATTAAACCGTCGCGTTCAATTCAAACAAAAATAATATCAATTAAATATTATTGCGAAGGCTCCGGATAACCCGGAGCCTTCTTTGTTTTATATCATTTTTATTGACTCCCCCTACCTTCTTACAATAACGTCGGTTGCTTGTTTATATATAGATATACCATAACTTAGTGATCGATGATGAATGGTATACCTGTTAAATCGAAAATTAAAACCGACGAGGTTTTAAAAATCAGTCCGTTTAAGGAGGTGATCAAACCCACCGTACCGCACAAACATGCTAATTACTTCGAGTTGATCATATTAACTCAGGGCTCGGGATTTCATACTATTGATGACCAAACTTTTGATGTTAATCCGCCCGATATATTTTTTTTAAAACCCGGACAAACACATTGCTGGGATTTTTCAAGAATACCCAAAGGTTTTGTAATTCTGTTCAGGGAGGAATTATTAAATAGCGAGGGTTTAGAGGTTGTTTATCAGTTACCCGCTCACATTAGCCTGGCAGATGGCGGTACCCTTTTTGAATTAGTAAAACGGTTTTATCAGGATTATCAATCTAATGCTTCACTAACTATATTAAAGACTTATTTACAACTCATCCTGTTAAAGATCCCGAAACCGTCAGGTACCTTTATCCAAACAGATATAACTTTTAACGCTGTTTACTATCAATTTAAAAGCCTGATCAATGAAAATTATCAGCGGATAAAAAAGGTACAGGATTATGCCGATCTGCTTAAAGTATCAGCATCCCGGTTAAATTTAATATGCAGGAATGCCTCAGGTAAAACACCATCCATGTTGTTAAATGAGCGTATCCTGTTAGAATCAAAAACCTTACTTTCAAACACTTCGTTATCCATCAAGGAAATTGCGGCCAGTCTCGACTTTTCCGATACGTCGCATTTTGTAAAATTTTTTAAACTAAACACCAACTTAACCCCTGGCTTGTACCGGGATCTGGCACTTTCATCGGCCAAAAGAGTCATTTAATTATACCGCAGATGGCAGGTTTTATACCGTGACCAGCATACTGTAAGTTCTATTTTTACAATTGCAATCTGCATGTTATCATGAAAATACGTTTACCTCTTGGCTGTCTTATTTTTCTCTTTTCTTATATAAGTTCATTCGCACAAAATGCCAATATTAAAGGTAAGGTAACAGATGTCAAAAGCAAATCTCCGGCAGAATATGCGAGTGTTGCCCTATTCAGAACAACCGATTCTACGCTGGTTTACGGGCAAGTTACAGGCACCAACGGTGAGTTTCGTTTCACAAAAATACCAGGAGGCTACTATTATATAAAAATAATCTTCGTAGGTTATGAAACCAAATACATCAAAGAAATTAATATTGCGGATAGCCAGCAATTAGATTTAGGCAATATTCAGATAAGCCCATCGGGCAAGATGCTTAGTGAGGTTGCTATTTCGGGTCAAAAAATAACAGCATTAAATAAAATTGATAAGCAAAGTTATAAAGCCGGGCAGTTTGAATCGGCCAAAGGCGGCTCAGCTATAGACGTATTGAAAAATCTTCCATCGGTAGCGGTCAATTCAGAGGGAGATATTAGTGTGCGGGGATCATCTGGTTTTATGGTGCTGATTAATGGTAAACCTGTTTTGGCCGATGCGCAAACGGTGCTAACCCAGTTACCTGCCAATACTATCGATAATATAGAACTGATCACCGCGCCATCCGCCAAATACGACCCGGATGGCAGGGGTGGTATCATCAATATTATTACTAAAAAAGGAACGGCAGATGGTTTTACACTGGTAGCCAATTCCCAGGGTGGCCTGCCCGGCACAGTCAGCTATGGCAACTTAAAAAAACCTAAACGCTTTGGAGCCGACGCTACCATTAATTATAAGAAAAACAAGTGGGATATTTCTGTAGGAGGTAATTATACCCGAAATGATAACGCAGGTTACCGGGAAGGGAATGTTTATACAAAAAATTTCACTAACAATACCATTACCCGTTTTCCATCCAACGGTGAAAGAAGTTTTGACAGGCATAATTATGCAGGGAGGGCATCTGTAAGTTATACCGCCGACCCAAACAATGTAATATCAGTGGGACTTTATAGTGGTAAAAGATACCAGGCACGCCTGGCTGATTTATTATATAATAATACCACCTCAGATCTAAATACCAATGCGCTTATTAAAAGTACAACCTATTATAACTCAAACCTGCAAACTAAAGAAGGCACCTTTAATTTAGGTAATGTTGATTATACCCACACTTTTACTAATAAGTCGGCCCTGACGGCTGGCTTACTTTATGAGCACGATAATTTGTACGGGGCAACTCAAAATCGAAATTTAAAATTTCCGAATACAACAGACACAATTCAATATGTAAACAATCCTTACAAAAGGCCTATCAACGCATATCGCTTAAAACTGGATTATAGCGTGAATATCGGTAAAGGGAAATTGGAAAGCGGTTACCAGTTCAGGCATGATATTCAGGGCGGCATTTTTGATTATTTTGTAACACCGGCAACTTCGCAGCCCGATCTGGACAAATTTAGTGGGAGTACACATGCTAAAAATGATATCAATTCATTTTATAGTCAATACTCCGGCAAGGTACAGCAGCTGGAGTATGTGGGTGGCTTGCGCTACGAATATGCTGCGCGTACAGTTAACCTGTCATATGACCCCAATCCGCATATTCTCAATCTATCCAATTTGTTTCCTTCGGCCAGTTTACTGTATCATCTCAACGAAGGCTGGAACCTTAAAGCGGGTTATAGCAAAAGGGTGCAGCGTAACAGCAATTTGGAGTTAAATCCCATACCAGAGCGTGAACACTCTGAAACGCTGGAACAGGGCGACCCTGACTTGTTGCCGGAATTTATTGACCTGGCCGAATTGGGTATGAATCGGAATTTTACCAATGGGTCCTTCTTTACTACCCTTTATTATCAGCACATTAAAAACCCTGTACAACGGCTTAACAGCGTGTATGCCGATACTATACTAAACCGGGTGTATACCAATGCCGGAAGCGCCAGGCTATTCGGGCTGGAAGCGGGAATGAATTTATCGCCGTTTAAGTGGTGGAGCATTTATCTGAGTGGCAACCTCTACAATTATAAAATACATGGTAACATTGCTATTTTAAATGAACCTTTTATCATCTCCAATACCAAATGGGCTTATTCGGTTAATGGAAATACCAATTTTCAACTTAGTAAAACGCTTAGCCTTCAGGCCAATATAAACTACCTTTCAAAAAGGCCAACAGCCCAGGGAGAAGATGGACAATTTTTTGTGCCAAATACCTCTGTAAAAAAAACATTCATGAAAGGGCGCCTATCCGCATCACTACTATGGCAAAACATGAACATGGGAATACTGGGCGCAAACAAACAGCGTATTACTACCGCCGGTCGAGATTTTTATACAACAACAAATTATATCTCTGAAACAGATGTACTCCTGATCAACCTTAGTTTTAACTTAAACAGGTTTACCAGTAAATTAAAATTACCAACCAGCGAAACCGGTGATAGGGAATTTTAATTTACTTTATTAACCACCAATTTGAAACATCGGCGTTAAACTTTACTTTACACTCTTTTTAAGTACAATAAAATACCCGCTAATAAAAATAAGCACGGAAATGGTAATACCTACAAAAATGTCTTTTGTAAAAAGATCGATGATTATTTGGGGCGTTTCGCCTTTGTTGATATTACGCGGCACCAGTTTTAGAGCCAGCATGGGATGCGAATAGGGAAACAGGTAACAATACTCCCAGTCTTTTGACGCGGTTATAACGCCTATAATGGTGGCCACAAAACCAACCCCCATTGGCTTTAAAAAATCGGACCACAACAGGCTGAGTAGAAATTGGATGGACAATATACCCAACGACGACAAGAAAAGCTTAAAGTACAGCTTGGCCAGCACATCTTCCATATGATAATTGTCAAAACGTAGCTCGGGCTTTACCAAACTGAGCAAATTGCCAAATCCTATGGTAAATAATACAAAAAGCGCCAGGCACAAAAATATGAGGAACAGGGCATAAAAATATTTGGCCGCATATACACTCAGGCGCGAAATGGGCAAGCTAAATAAGCTTTTCCAGGTATCGGCCTTATGTTCAATACTATTTACCGAATAGGCAATAAAAATAACAAACATGGGTAAAAGCAACGAGCCCATTACAGCCAGAATTGCACCTGCAAACTGTATCCATAATATTGCAGGAGGCATACCTGCCAAACGTTCGCTTTTGGTGTAAAAACCCACAAACAGCAGCAGGCAAATCAACAGGGGCAATAATATAGCAGCCCAAAATCCTAACGTTTTACGACTCTTAAAAAATTCTGACCGGAATGATAAAATAAACCACTTCATAGCGATCAGGCGTTTTGGGTGATAGATAAAAACAATTTTTCCAGGTCTTTTTGCTGCTTGCCTATGCTGAATACAGTATATTCATTTTGAATAAGCAGCGCATTAATATCGCCCATTTGCTCTTTTGAGATATAGGGCACATATACATAATCATCCGTTACATCTGCAACCGGGTAATTTTTGCGTTTCAACAAGTTGGCCGCGTCTACGCTATTATCGGTCTCGATACGTATTAAGGGTTGGCTCAAGGCTTCCAGCTCCGTTATACTGCCCTGGAATAATAACTGACCACCATCAATAATGCCTACATGCGTAGCCATACGTTCAACCTCGGCCAGTAAATGGCTCGATATAAACACCGTTTTACGATGCTGGTTAACCAGTTTCAATAACAACTCTCGTATCTCGATGATACCGTTCGGATCCAGGCCATTGGTGGGTTCATCCAGTATCATTAATTTAGGATCAGTAAGCAGGGCCAAAGCTATGCCCAGGCGTTGTTTCATCCCTAAGGAATACTGACCTGCTTTTTTATTAGCGGCATTGCTCAGGTGCACCAGATCGAGCATTTCGTCGACCCGCTTAACTGGAACTTGTAATAGTAAAGCCCTGTTCAGTAAATTTTCTTTGCCGCTCAGGTGCTGATAAATAGCCGGCTGCTCAATAAGCGCCCCGATCTGGGATAATATGCTGATGCGATTTTTTTGGAGTTCCTGTCCGAAAATGTGGATACTGCCGTGTTGAGTTTTGAGCAGATTTAACAGGAGTTTGATAGTAGTGGTTTTCCCGGCGCCGTTTGGGCCAAGAAAACCATATATACTTCCTTCGGGTACCTGCAGGTTTAATGATTTCACAACCTGCTGACTGCCGAAGTTGAAGGATAACCCTTCAGTACGAATTACCATACATGATTATCCTTGGCTACTGTGCAAACAGTTTTAACAAGGTGTACACCTTTGTAAAACAATGATGTGGCATGAACGGATGCCCCAACAATTGCCGACTCCTTCTTTTGTTCAAACTGATAGCTTACACCTAATATTAGGGCAAACATTACTGGTATCAGTAACATGATAAAAGGATTCGAGTTTTTGATAAGCGTTTTCATCGTGAGTGTTTTGATACAACAAAGGAATATCTTTTATTTTACCTGCTAAAAAGTATTAGACCAACGGTCGGAGTTTATAGATGAACGGTCAATTAGCCGTATTAACCCGTTCATCGATTTTAAATGCCCGTTCATCGATAAAATGAAATACTATATATAATTATAGCAGCTTATCGCCATCAAAATATTAAATTAGACGATAGTTAAGAGGCAAGAATCAAGAGACAAGAATCAAGACAAGCTGCAATCAAATGATTATATTACTGTCTTGGCTCTTGTCTCTTGATTCTTGCTTCTGATCAGACTCTAAAAAAATGTCGTCAGATAAACAAACACGTGTAATAAGGAAAGGCTGGCAAATATTCTGGCACCTGCTTTTTTGGCTCGGTATCATATCGCTATTTTTATCCCTGGCCCGCAGCAATACCAAACTAAGCAACCAGGAGCTCCTCATCCTGTTTTTGCTGTACCCGGCTATCAATATCAGCCTGTTTTATATTAACTTCCTGGTTTATATCCCCAGATTTTTAGATAAAAAACGCTACTGGGCTTATGCCTTGTTTGTTATCATTACCATCATCGCTTACGGCTTTGCTAAATACGGTGTAGGGCTTCTGTTTAAACAATATGTGCTGGTACGTATGAAAGGCGAAGTGATCACCTTTCCCTCCTACTTTTTAAGCACCATTTTCACCAGCTTAATATTCATTTTTTTAAGTACCGTGCTCAAATTTACTACCGACTGGTTCCTGAATGAACGGATACAGCACGATCTGGAAAATCAGCGACTGAGCGCCGAACTGGCCTTTTTAAAATCGCAGATCAATCCGCACTTTTTATTTAACTCACTCAACAGCATTTATTCGCTGGCTTACCAGCGATCGGAAACCACACCTGAGGCTATCCTGAAACTATCAGAAATTATGCGCTACATGTTGTATGAGTGTAATGACAACAAGGTTGACCTGAGCAAGGAGCTTCAATACCTGCATAATTACATCGACCTGCAAAAAATACGGTTCGGCAACAAAGCTTTTATCGATTTTAAGGTGATGGGCGAAGTAACCAATCAGCAAATTGTACCCCTGTTATTGATCGCTTTTATCGAGAACGCATTTAAACATGGTGTGGCCAGTGATGTAACATCGCCCATTAAACTACTCATCAATGTAGAGGAGAGCAAGCTTCATTTTTATATACAAAACAAAAAACACACCCATAACCGCGATACTGTGGGTGGTATTGGTTTAAACAACGTACAAAGACGGCTCAACCTGCTTTACCCCTATAAACATACGCTAAACATCAGGGATGAAGTTGACACTTATACCTGCGAGCTATCCATCGTACTATAACCAGGTCTTGCTCCGTTATTAACCGGAAATAAAAAAATTAACGATAAATCATTAGAACACTTATTTTTACAACATGATCCGATGCCTGGTAGTTGATGATGAGCCTTTAGCGCTGCATATTTTGGAAGATTATATTTCCAAAATGCCTTTCCTGCAATTGGTAAAAGCCACTACCAACCCTATCGAAGCGCTAACCATAGTACAGGGTGGCAGTGTCGACCTGGTGTTTTTAGATGTGCAGATGCCCGAGCTTACCGGCATCCAATTTTTAAAGATCGCCAACGGCAAAGCCAAAGTGATCCTCACCACCGCCTATCCGCAATATGCGCTGGAGGGTTATGAGCTGGATGTGGTTGATTACCTGCTTAAACCCATAGCGCTCGACCGTTTTTTTAAATCGGTTCAAAAAGCGCAAAGCATTATACAGCCGGTAGTTAAAACCGTGCAACAGGCTGAACCGGTACAAGTAGATGATTTTTCAACCGATTTCATCTTCGTTAAAACCGAACATAAGATCCAAAAGGTTTACCTGCACGATATTTTATTTATTGAAGGACTAAAAGATTACATCTCCATATTCACCACTGCCGAGCGTATCATTACCCTGCAGGGCATGAAGAAAATGGAGGATGCCCTGCCCGAAAGGCATTTTATTCGCGTACACAAATCATACATTGTGGCCCTCAACAAGATCGACAGCATCGAACGAAGCCGCATCCAGATAGGCGACAAGATCATCCCCGTAGGCGATACTTACCGCGACGATTTCTTCCGGATGATTGAGGATAAGAATATTTAAAGCCCAGATGGGGTTATAACATATAATAAAAGCGTCATTGCGAGCGCAGCGTGGCAATCCCCTACTTACAGAGCGGACCTGCTAATTGGAAGATTGCCACGCTGCGCTCGCAATGACGTGGTGGGAAAATCTTTTGTCATGCATGTTCACGACCAGATCCTTCACTACGTTCAGGATGATAACGCCTAGTTGAACTTATCCCGTGTATAAGATCTCTCCTCGTACCTCGTTCGAGCTGACAGTTTTTCTATTTTTCCTCCTCGCAATGCCATAGCTTTTTTCTTTTTCCCATCAGCAGATAAGCTTCGGGCGAAAGCGGGCAGAACGATGTAGGCCCGTGCGATGGCAAGGGCATTAGCAAGTTTTTGCTGAAGCGCGGGGCTGGAGCGAACAAAGTCGGGCAAAATAATTGCAGCCCGTGGTCCTGTCCGTTTTGCAGGGCAAAGGCCATGTGCGGCAAAGAAGCATTTCTGCTGACTTGATTTTTGGTTACTCTTCATCAAGGAAAAGTAACTAGGCCCCCCCGCGGCCAAGAGCGGGTATACGCCCTGTAATGCGGCCCTGTATAGTTTGGGATTGCCACGCTACGCTCGCAATGACGCGTTGGAAAACACCTTCGCCATGCATGTTCACGACCAGATCCTTCACTGCGTTCAGGATGGCAAATTAAAAATATATGCTATTACTTCACCTCTATTTCTTCAACCGTATCCTTCTCCCCAATCTGCTGGCGCCACATGGCATAGTAAAGACCTTTCTGGCTTAACAGATCATGATGCTTGCCCGATTCAATAATGCGGCCTTTCTCCAGCACATAAATGCAATCGGCATGCATAATGGTCGACAAGCGGTGAGCGATCAGGATGGTAATGTGATTTTCCAACTCGGACACATTGCGGATAGTTTCTGTGATCTCTTCTTCGGTGATCGAATCCAATGAGGATGTAGCCTCATCAAACACCAGGATATCTGGCCGGCGCAACAATGCACGGGCTATCGAGAGGCGCTGTTTTTCGCCACCGGATACTTTTACCCCACCCTCGCCAATTACGGTGCTCAGGCCTTTATCGGCACGCGCCAGCAGCGTTTGGCAGGCCGCACGCTGCAGCACATTCATACATTCCTCGTCGGTAGCATCGGGGCGTACAAACAACAGGTTTTCGCGTATGGTACCCGAGAATAGTTGGGTATCCTGGGTTACAAAACCAATTTTTTCGCGCAGCTGATCCAAATCAATATCACGGCTTAAAATATTGTTGTATAAAACATCGCCATCCAAAGGCTGATACAAGCCAACCAATAGTTTTACCAGGGTAGTTTTACCCGAGCCCGACGGACCAACAAAAGCGATGGTTTCGCCGGTATTGGTTTCAAAGCTGATGTGGTTAAGGGCGTTGCGGTTGGCGGTTAAATGTTTAAAAGTAACATCTTTAAAAGTTAAGGTATTTACTTTTTCCAGCAACACTGGTTTCTCGGGTTTTTTATCAATAGGGGTACTCAATATCCCCTTAAAATTACCCAGGGAAACTTCGGCCTCGCGCCATGATAATATCACGTTGCCCAACTCCTGCAGCGGGTTAAACAGGAAGAAGGAATAAAACAAAAAGCTAAAATACTGCCCCGGCGAAATGGTTTGTTTAAAAATAAGCAGCAATAACACTACTACCATTACGCTCCGCACCAGGTTTACCGTAGTACCCTGCACAAAGCTCATGCTGCGCACGTATTTTACTTTTTTAAGCTCCAGGTCGAGTATTCTGTAAGTAGTTTTATTTAAGCGGGCGATTTCCTGTTTAGCCAAACCCAGACTTTTTACCAGTTCGATGTTTCTTAGCGACTCGGTAGTTGAACCAGCCAGAGCCGTAGTTTCTGATACAATCTTTTTCTGGATGGTTTTTATTTTCCGGCTCATGGCCATACTCACAAAAGTGATAATGGGTATAGCGGCAAAATATACCAATGTTACCTGGTAACTTACGCTTACCGAGTACACGATAACAAATACCATCCCGATGAGCGATACAAAAAGGATAGAGATAAACGAGGTGATAAACTTTTCGCAATCGAGCCTTACCTTTTGTAAAATGCCCAGAGTTTCGCCGCTGCGCTGATCTTCAAATACCTGGTAAGGTAATTCGAGCGAATGTTTCAGCCCGTCGGCATACATTTCGGCACCCACTTTTTGGGTGATGATATTGGTAAAATAATCCTGAAAGTTTTTAGCTATACGCGATACCATGGCCACACCAATAGCCGCGCCAATGAGTATCAACACCTGGTGCAGGTATTCCTGGTATTGAAGGGTGTTGCGTTTTTCGATAACCCGGTCAACAATGCGTCCGGTTATCCACGGGTCAAGCAATGAAAAGCCAATATTCATGGCCGCCAGGAAAAGTGCCAATACAACTATCCAGCGGTGTTTTTTTAAATACGAAAGTAGTATATTCATGTTTTATGTTAGTAGTTAGTATCAAGTAGCTAGTATCAAGTATCAAGATTTTCTTAACCTTAGTATCTGAACTTAACAGATCGTGGTCTTGATACTTGATACCAGCTACTTGATACTAGTTTGGTACTAACTCTCCAAAAATAAAAAAAGGGAATGGCTAAGTAGCTCATTCCCTTTTAATTTGACATAAGGTTAATATTTAAACCGTCATGATATCTTTTTCTTTAGCTTCAGAAAGCTGGTCGATCTTTACAATATAAGCATCGGTAAGCTTCTGAATTTCAGCCTCGCCGGTTTTGATCTCATCTTCAGAAACACCTTCTGATTTTAACTTTTTGATCTTTTCGTTAGCATCTTTACGGATGTTGCGGATCGCGATCTTACCAGTTTCGGCTTCACCTTTGGCCTTTTTAACCAGGTCGCGGCGACGCTCCTCGGTCAGTGGTGGCACATTGATGCGGATGATCACACCATCGTTTTGCGGATTAAAACCAAGATTTGCCTCTTTAATAGCTTTTTCAATAGCTCCCAGTAATGATTTTTCCCAGGGTTGTACAATAATGGTACGTGCATCGGGCGTATTAACGTTACCTACCTGGCTTAATGGGGTTGGGTTACCGTAGTAATCAACCATAATATCATCCAATAAAGATGGGTTTGCTTTACCTGCACGTATCTTATTTAATTCACTATCGGCGTGGTCAATGGCTTTGTCCATTAAAGCCTTTGCATCAGTTACTTGTTTTTTAATGAGTTCGCTCATTGGTTTTAAATTTTCACAAAAGTAATAAAATCTATCATTTTCCTTAGCCTTAGTGTAAAATCAAATTCTTGGACGCACGACTCCTCCCCAACCTTCGCTTCGCTATACGCCCTCTCTCAGCTGTGGTGGGAAGAGAGTGAAGAAAATATCCAATTGTCATGCTGTGGAACAAAGCGTCTATTGCTGAACATTTCAAAGGCAGAATAGATCCTTCGCTCCGCTGAGTATAACAATCGATCCAGACACTTTGATCTCCGCACAAATTTTCGTATATTTATATCAATCAACAGCCCGGGTGTCTTTTAGCAGACATCCGGGCTGTTTAGTTATGGTCAAAACAAGACCAAAAACCAATCGATTGACATTCAGTTATTTGACAATCAGCAGCCTAATACTTTTTAAAGTTTTAAAAAGTGCCCAAAATCGCGTTAAAATTTGTTAAAAAGTGTTAAAATGAGGTTTTTTTGAGCGGTTTTGACGCATTTTTAATCCTTTTTTGAACCGAAATTTGTTAAAATCGGAGGTTTAAAAAGTATATCCGGTTCAACATCAAATGTTAAATAACATTTTTTAACATTTAAGTATCCTGATATAGCCTTATATTTATGTAAACCTTTTTATCGTATGAAATCAATTTGGCTATTTGTACTCATGATTGGTGGTATTACACAGTTAAAAGCACAACAGTTGACCACACCCTCACCTGGTAAAAAACTTGATAATTCTATCTATCAGTATTTTAAGGTAAAACCTGATGATGGTATATTAAAATCAACCCCGGTTATACCCAACGTACTTCAGCCTTTGCAGAATATGCAAACCCTAAATAATGTAATCGCAGCTGAAATAACCGATCACATGCCGGTTATAAAACTACAGCCGACCGATAAAATGCCGGTTGTGAAAACAGATGAACCTAACATGCGTTATACCATGTTGATCAAACGGCTCGGCGAAGCGAAACCAGATTCAGCAATAAAAACTATTCGTCCGTAATTATCAGCGGGTTAAAAATCTTTGTTCAGCACTTTTTCCAGTTCAGCAAAGCTGATATTCATTTTAACACGGCCTTGCTTGGCGTAGGATAATTCGCCGGTTTCTTCGGATATGATAATGGCAGTGGCCTCGTTAGCTTCGGTTACGCCAATACCTGCCCGATGACGCAGGCCAAATTGCGCGGGTAGGTCTGTTTTTTCGGTAAGGGGTAAAATACAGCTGGCCGATTTAATTTTATTTTCAGATATCACCACAGCCCCATCATGCAGCGGGCTGGTTTTCTGAAAGATGCTCTCCAGCAGGCGTTTGGATATCTTTGCATCCATTACCTCGCAGCTGTTTTGGTAAAACTGCTCGTCATAATATTTGGCAAATACGATCAAAGCACCGGTACGGGTTTGCTTCATGCTTTTGCAGGCATCAATAATAGGTTTTATGCGGGCATAGTTATTTTTCTCAGCCTCGGTCTTACCAAAGAAGTATTGCCACCAGGCCTTATTTCGCTGCAGTGAGGCATTTTTGCCCACCAGCAGCAAAAAGCGCCTTACTTCCTGCTGAAATACCACGATGACGGCTATAATACCCACATCCACAAACTTGCCTAAAATAGCGGTAAGCAGTTTCATGTGCAGGGCATTCACCACAAAGTTAAGTGCAAATATTACCGCGAAGCCGATGAAGATATTGGCTGCTATAGTACCCCGGATGAGGTTATACAGCTGGTATATGATAAAAGCCACCAGAACCACATCAAGGATATCAAAAAACGTGATCTTGGGGAAGCTGAGGAATATAGATTGCATTTACGAAGTTAATAAGTTTAAGGAGAAGTTGATGCCTGACTTAAGCAGTACAATAAACAACGTTCTTTTTTAAACCTTGATGACAATTCAGGGAATGTAAGGGCCGCCAACCACACCCCAACCCCATTCTGGCATCGGCACATCTGTAGGCTCTGTTACCTCATTGGTTTTGGAATTAATGACCGCGATACGGGTTCCCCATTCCAGGTAAGCCATAAAGGCCGAACGAAATTCAGGGTCATCGGGCAATGCATATTCGTCGGCAGTTTGCAGCAGCAATTCTATCCACCGTTTACGGTGTGCTTCGGTCAGGTACTTTTGGAGATGTTTGCTGATCATGATAAAATGACTGCCCTCCTGTTCGCTATAAGTTTTAGGGCCGCCTAAAACTTCGGCAACAAAATGGGCCACATGTAGGCGGTGCTGCGGGCTCATGTGCTTAAATACAGGCTCCAGCAGATCATCGGCCAATACCTTATCATAGAATTTATCAAAAAGATTTTCGAAGACTTTTGTACCGCCGGCCCATTCAAAAAGCGTGGGCACACCTGGTTTATTTGCTGCATCCATCATAAAACGTGTTTTAATTGATGAATAAAGATAGTACAGCCAAACCAAAGTTAAAAGTATAACCCGGTAATGATGAATATGATAAGATGCTTACTTGTTACGCTCGGTAGTGAACCTTACCAGTTGCTCCAATCCGCGGTGCGAATCACTATCGGGGAAAGTATTGAGGATTTCAAAAGCCTCGTCCTGGTATTTTTTCATCTGGGTTTCGGCATATTGCAGGCCGCCGGTATCGTTCACAAACTTAACAATCTGGGCAATCTTTGCGGGATCGTCATTATGATTCTTAACCAAGTTGATGATCCTTTTCTTTTCAGAATCAGTGGCATTAGCGAGAGAATAGATCAATGGCAGGGTAACCTTTTTTTCCTTGATATCGATGCCCAAAGGTTTACCTACATCGTCGGTACCAAAATCAAACATATCGTCCTTGATCTGGAAAGCGATGCCTATTTTTTCGCCAAACAAGCGCATTTTCTCTACCACCTCATCAGAGGCTCCGGCTGATGCGGCCCCACAGGCGCAACATGAAGCGATAAGTGATGCCGTTTTTTGGCGGATCACCTCGTAGTAAACCGGCTCGCCAATATCCATGCGGCGTACCTTTTCAATCTGCATCAATTCACCTTCGCTCATTTGTTTTACCGCATCTGATACGATACGAAGTAAATGAAAATCATTATTATCGATAGACAACAACAGCCCTTTTGAAAGCAGGTAATCGCCTACTAAAACGGCAATTTTATTTTTCCATAAAGCATTGATAGAAAAAAATCCGCGACGCTGATATGAGTTATCAACCACATCATCATGTACCAGGGAGGCTGTATGCAGTAGTTCAACCAAAGCGGCCCCGCGATGGGTTGACTCGTTGATGCCTCCGCAAATGCTGGCGGCAAAAAACACAAACATTGGTCTGATCTGCTTTCCTTTACGCTTAACAATATAATGGGTTATCCTGTCGAGCAAAGGTACCGAGCTTTGCATAGAAGCTTTGAACTTCTCCTCAAACACATCAATATCGGCAGCAATAGGTTTTTTAATGTTGTTGATGCTCAGCATTTAAACTAAACAAGCTTTTTTACGTGTAAAACTACCATACGGCAATATGGAGCAAACATAAGCTAAAATTATTTATCTGCATTATAGCTATATATTTTTTACTCAAATTAAACCAAACATGTTATTTACACTCTATATACTAAATGCCATATTTTATAAGTTGAGTTAAAGTTTTCGTGAAGGCGGGGCCCTCTGTAAAGAGGACTTCGCTTTTTTTATTGCCTTTGAATGCAATATTATTTTACCTTTGCAATCCCAAATGCCCCGGAGAGGTGTCTGAGTGGTCGAAAGAGCACGCCTGGAAAGTGTGTATACGCCAAAAGTGTATCGAGGGTTCGAATCCCTCCCTCTCCGCTGAAAACATTAACAAAAGTCGCAAAAGCCCTTTAATTGTATTTTAAAGGGCTTTTTCTATTTACCACACTATCAAAACTCGCATAAAAACAGATAACTCTATTGCGTGATCCATTGCGTGATTCAAAATTTAAAAATCACGCAATGAAAGTCACTTAATGAATTGATATACAGAATGTTTACGGCGTGGACATCTTGTTTAAAAATTCGATTAAAATTACTTTTGTTTAACGTTTAAAATTAGAGTTATGTTGGAAAAAAGCTTCGGACTACTTTTTTTTCTTAAAAAGTCCCAAAATCAAAATGATGACAGATATATCTATCTAAAAATCACTGTGGACGGCAGATCGAAAGAGTTGTCTACTAAACGAAAATGGGAATCAACCAAGTGGAACGCAAATAAGGGAAGGGCTAATGGCAACAGCGAATCAGTTAAGGAACTTAACAATTTCATCGACGAATTTGAGCGTAATGTTTACCAGGCCAAACGGTTTCTAATGGAATCAAATAAAGAGATTACAGCGCAGGCTTTGAAAGATGTATTGACCGGCAATTATGAAAAGAAACGAATGATTCTCGAAATCTTCAGGCACCACAATGACCAGATGAAAGAGCTGGAAGGAATTGATTATGCGCGTGGCACAATCGGAAGGTATGAGATTTCCTTCGGGCATACCAAAGCATTTATGAAATGGATGTACGGAACCGATGAAGATAGAGATATCAGAGAATTAGATCATGAGTTCATATCGCAATATTCTTTTTGGCTTAAAACAGTCAGAAAGTGTAATCATAATTCAACCGTAAAATATCTGGCAAATTTCAAGAAGATTGTACTGATCTGTGTCAAAAACAGATGGCTGCCTGCCGACCCATTTTCAAATTTCAAAATGACCAAGAAGACGGTGGAAAGAACAGCATTGTCAGACTTGGAACTGCGAAGACTAGAGCTGAAAAAATTCGAAACTGAAAGACTGGAGACTGTGAGAGATATTTTCGTTTTTTGTTGTTATACCGGACTTGCGTACGTAGATGTTCAGAAATTAAAGAGATCAGATATTAGATATGGTGCAGATAAAAAGCTCTGGTTATTCGTTGTTAGACAAAAAACGAGCACGCCCTCACGCATACCGCTACTTCTACCGGCACAAAAGATTCTTATGAAATATAGAGACAATCCTAAATGTTCAAATACAGGAATGGCTCTGCCTGTTTTAACCAATCAATGTATGAATTCATACCTGAAAGAGATTGCGGGTTGTTGTGGGATTAAATCAGAACTTACATTTCACATCGCGAGACACACTTTTGCTACTACGGTAACATTGAATAATGGGGTGCCGATTGAGTCGGTTTCAAAAATGTTGGGCCACACTGATATTAAGCAGACCCAGCATTATGCGAAAATGCAGGATTATAAGGTGAGCAAGGACATGCTCCAGTTGGAAGAGAATTTGCTGGACAAGGTTAATGCAGAGGTAGACATGGAGGCCCAGATAGAAGTGCCGTATTTAAGCAGCTATTGAGATTTATCTGCTACTATAACCCGGATAGTAGTGCCTTGATAAGAGTCATAGGTAGGATGATCTTTAATATATTGAACTGATAAAAAAATACAGGCGCTGCATTAAACAGTGCCTGTACTTTTAATTGAATTAAAGTGTACTTAGCTGAGGAGCCAGCGGGAAGTCAACCGCTACATTCGAAACGGCAAAAAGCAAATTGCTGATTGTTCTGTCACCAATCAGCATGATTACATCTACCAGGTTTTCTTTTGTAAAGCCAGCATTGAAGAAATCGTCTAACAATGATGAATCTATATGACCGCGTTGTTCAGTCAGGGCTTTCGTCACCCGCGACAATGTGTCAAGTTTTGGATCGCTTAATTGATTGCCACTTCTTACGCTGATGATATCATCGTTATTAAAACCTGTGTGCTTGGCGATCACCGTATGTGCACTTAAACAATAGTTGCAGCTATTGATTTGACTAACTACCAAGTTAATTACTTCAACCTCTTTTCCAGTCAATGATGTTGGGGCATTTTCAAGGTTAAGATAGCTTTCCAAAGCATTTTCTGAGTTGGCCAGAACCGTATACAGATTTGGCACCATACCTAATTGTGCTTTCATTTTGTCATATAAAGCCTGGTTCTTCGGTGATACCTCATCTCTTGAAAGAATTTTAAAATGTTCCATAGTGTTTTTTTACACTTAGTAGGCAAATCCTGAATTTCCTTACAATAAATTTCAATCAAAGTTGTGCATATTGCTTAGTAGCTATATGCCAACAAGTTAAATAGCCAAATATTATATCCTAAAAATTGGATAAGCTTTAGTCATTTCAAAAGCCATCATTTTTGTAAGGTTTTATGCCACTCGACGACAAACCATTAAAACCAGGATCATGAAAAAAATATTTTTAACGATTATATCAATCGGCTTATTAACTTTTGGCGCTAAAGCACAATCTAACCAAGGGTTTGCCGTTGTGGAGTTATTTACTTCTGAGGGTTGTTCAAGCTGTCCTCCTGCGGACGCGTTGATCGCTAATATTCAACAAGAAAATACAGGAAAGCCGGTTTATGTGTTAGCTTTCCACGTTGATTACTGGGACCGCTTAGGCTGGAAGGATCGATTCAGCGACCACGTCTTTACAGAACGACAGCAGCAATATGCCAATTGGTTCCATTCAAGCGAGGTTTATACGCCCCAAGCAATTATTAACGGCAAAACGGAATTTGTCGGTTCTGAATCCGCAAAAATGCATAGCGTAATTACACAAGAGTTGCGTCAATCAAACCGGGGAAGTATTTCATTGTCAGACCCTGTAATTGGCAAAAACAAAATTAACTTCAAATATGATGCTATTGCTTCCAGCAAAGCAAAAGTGGTTTTTGCGTTGGTACAAAAGGATGCTGTCAGCGAAGTTAAGTCAGGTGAAAACCGTGGCCGTACTTTGTCTCATGTACAAATAGCGAGACATCTTGATTTTATAGAATTTAACGGCTCGAAAACAGGCTCAATGGAACTGGAAATACCGGCAGGAGCCAATCCCGGTGAATTTGAAGTTATAGCATTCGTCCAAAATTCTGCAAACGGGGCGATAACCGCAGCAAGTAAGCTGGGTATGAATAAAAGTTAACAGGTTATTTTAATATTTTCGCATTTATCAATTGCTGTTTAATGAAGCATATTCTATTGGTTGAGGATGATCCTGAGATCACCAAATTACTGCAATTACATTTTAAGGAGCCAAACTATCATTTTACTGCAACTGCCAATGGCAAAGATGGCTTAGAGAAAGGATCAAGTGGGGCTTACGATCTGATTATTTTGGATCTAACGTTGCCTGAAATGGATGGCATGGAAATATGTAAAGGACTAAGAGACCGTAAGGTTTCGAGTGCGATTATGATGCTCACCTCCAACTCAGAGGAAATTGATAAAGTTCTGGCACTCGAACTTGGGGCAGATGATTATGTTACCAAACCTTTCGGCATCCGCGAATTGCTCGCAAGGTCTAAGGCCTTGATCCGCAGAACCGAACAGGCAGTACAGCATCTACCTGAAGTAAATAATGAATTAAGAGTCAAAGATCTTGAAATTGACCTTAACCTTCGCAAAGCAACCTTAAAAGGCATCCGGATTGAGCTAACGCCCAAGGAATTCGACCTATTGGTTTTACTCGCCGGCAATCCAGGTAAAGCATTTACAAGGCAGGAGTTGCTGGAACAGGTTTGGGGCTATACTTTTTCCGGTTATGAGCATACCGTTACCGCGCATATCAACAGGTTAAGGATTAAAATAGAAACTAACCTGGATGAACCGGAATATATTTTAACAAGCTGGGGTATTGGTTATCGATTTATAGGATGAAAATGAGATCAAAAGGCATTTTTTCCCGGATCGGGATCTTTGTATTTTTAGTAATTACGGCATTGGGCATATTTTTCGTGCTGATCACCTACAACGCAACCAGTAATTATTACCAGGCCAGCCTGCAATTGCTCAACAAGGATGAAGCGCCACGAATCGCCGCGCTATCGCCGCTTTTTTCCGACAAGGGTATCGATCATACAAAGGCAGATTCGGTGTTTGATAATACCATGATTGTTAGTCCGAATACTGAAGTTTATTTTCTGGATACGCTTGGGCACGTTAAATACTATTATGCGCCTGATTCCCTGATCAGGGAACGGAATGTACCGGTCGACCAAATAAAGCTTTACCTTAAGGATAACCTGCACCTCATTAAAAATACTGACCCAAGAGACCCGGAGGCCGCTAAAATATTTTCTGCGGCAGCGGTAAAAGTCGCCAATCAAAAAATCGGTTATATCTATATTATCTTAGCGAGCAAGGAATACAGGAACGTTGCTGATTTTGTATTCAAGTCACAGGTTGGCGGCTGGGCGAGTGAGGTGTTTTTTATCATTATTATTGCCACCATATTATTTAGCTTTTTATACACCAATCGCCTGCAAAAAAGTTATAACCGGGTGATCCATGTTCTTGACCAGTTCAGAAACGGCGACCTTAACGTCCGATTTGATATCAAAGAGAACGACGAGTTCTATCCGATTGCCGACGCCTTTAACAAAATGGTGGCGATGCTGGATGAAAACTTTACAAGGCTGAAACTGCTGGAAGAAGAACGAAAAATCTTCCTTGCCAATATATCACACGATTTAAGGACCCCGCTTGCCGTGGCACGGGGTTATACAGAAACGCTGCTGATAGAAAATGCAGTAAGCCGGGAAGAGCAGGAAAGCCATTTGGAAATGGTATTGGCTAAGATTATGCAGGTAGAGAAGCTGGTACTACAACTATTCGAGCTATCGAAAATGGAATCGGTAAACTTTACGCCGCATAAAGAGCCTTTCGTTTTTTCCGAAATCTTACAGGAAACGATCAGGGGTGCTGAATTCCAGGCGAAGAAAAAATCAATCCAGATCATTTGTGAAAATTGCGAGGACAATACATTGATCAATGCAGATATATCGATGTCTGAGCGGGTAGTGCAAAACCTCCTGGAAAACGCGGTTAAGTACACTAATCAAGGCGGAACCATTAAAATTCAGCTATTGAAAACACCCGATCAACTGCTTTTAAAATTGGGAAATACGGGTTCCCCACTTCCGCCTGCCATTCTAAATTGGGTTAATAATCCGGATGAAGAAAATGCGCTTAAAAGGCCCAAAGGTGCAGGTCTTGGACTTGCGCTGGTAAAACGAATATTAAAGCTTCATGGCTTTAAATTTGAATCTACAGTAACCGAAGAATCAACTAATGAGTTTATTATCAGCCTGGATAGTTATACAAATCCAGCTAAAAAGATAGGATAAACGGAGGATACGTTATACTTCTGTGAGAATTTGAAAGGGGGTTATGAGCGACCTTTGAGACATAAAGTTTTCAAAGTAACTCATGAAAAAGACCACCATAATTCACTTAAAAAAAATACCGGTATTGCTACTGGTTTTGTTTTGCTTGCTGAGGGTTCAAGCTTACGCAAACACCTCTACACAATCAGATAGTGTCAGCACTGCTGACCTGCAGTTCACACCGATTAATGCTGATAATCCTGCAACAACAATTAACAAACCTGCGGCTTCAACTGTAAAATCAACTCAATCAGTTGCAACAGTAAAAGCCGCTACCACCAGCGATCAATCGCTTAGCCTTTGGACTATCTTCATCGAAGGCTTTATCGGCGGATTTGCAGCTTTGCTGCTACCATGCATCTTCCCGATGCTGCCATTCACTGTCAGCTTTTTTACCAAACGGCATACTCAAGCCAGTAAAGGAATTACGGATGCGGTTATTTACGGCCTTTCCATTATCCTGATCTACGTAGGTCTTGGTATGCTCATCACTATTGCTTTCGGAGCAAACGCCTTAAATGCATTATCAACCAACGGAATATTCAACTTCTTTTTCTTTGTTCTTCTGGTTGTGTTTGCTGCATCATTCTTCGGCGCATTTGAACTTACATTACCCTATAAATGGACAAACAAAGCAGAAGAAAATTCTGAAAAAAAGGGTTTTATCGGCATATTTTTTATGGCTGCCGTTCTTGCGCTGGTTTCCTTCAGCTGCACCGGGCCTATCATTGGTACTTTGTTGGTACAGGCAGCAACATCAGGTGCAAGGCTTGGTCCCGCCATTGGTATGCTGGGTTTCTCCCTCGCGCTTGCCCTTCCCTTTGTATTATTTGCCATGTTCCCGTCATGGTTAAACAGCCTGCCTAAATCAGGCGGCTGGTTAAATAGTGTTAAAGTAGTATTGGGCTTCCTGGAACTGGCGCTGTCACTTAAGTTTTTGAGCAATGTTGATTTAACTTATCACTGGCATTGGTTCGACCGCGAGGTATTCCTGGTGCTGTGGATCGTGATCGCTGCTTTGACAGGTTTCTATTTATTAGGCAAATTAAAGTTCGGCCACGATTCAGATGTGGCGTACATATCTGTTCCTCGATTATTCCTGGCGATTGTAGTCCTGTCTTTTACAGTTTACATGATCCCGGGACTTTGGGGTGCGCCGCTGAAATCCATATCGGCTTTCTTGCCGCCGCAATCCTCACAGGACTTCGACCTTTATACACCGACACTTTCAGCAGGTGGTTCGAACACTGCAGTTGCTGCATCGTCAGATCAGACACCGCACAAATATGCCAACTTGTTTGACAAGCCGCTAAACCTTAATCCATTTTTTGATTACAAAGAAGGGCTGGCGTATGCCAGAAAGGTTCATAAACCGATCATTATAGATTTTACAGGACATGCGTGCGTGAACTGCCGGAAAATGGAGGCCAGCGTCTGGCCGGATAAGAAAGTTCTTCCCCTGATTAAAGACAGCTATGTGCTTATTCAGCTTTATGTAGATGATAAAACGGAGTTGCCTGCCGATGAACAATATGTAAGCACATTTAGCCACCGCAAAATCACCAATATTGGTGCGCTGAACAGCGACATCCAGGCAACCCGTTTCAACACAAACTCGCAGCCTTTTTATGTATTGCTAAATCCCGCAACAGAAATGCCGATGGTAACCCCGGAGGGTGCAGACTATAATCCTGAAAGCTATTTTAACTACCTGCAATCAGGCATCAGTTCATTCAATAAAGCTAATTAAAATGAAAAACAAGATCATCATAGCGGGACTGGCATTGCTGACAACAGCGCTTTTCTCCTGCAAAGACAATAGTACGTTCACTATTTCAGGCATCGTCACGAATGCGTCTAAAAATCCAGTTGTTTATCTGCAACAACCAGACACAACTGGTCAGTATAAAACTATCGATTCCGTAAAACTATCGGCAGACGGCGATTTTAAGTTCAAAAAACATACGCCCTATGCAAACCTGTATCGGTTAAAAATTGATACAATACAGATTGACCTGGCAGCACAAAATGGGGACGCTATCGACATTCATGATAATTTAGCGGTCAAGGGTACTACCTATACCATAAGTGGTTCTGATGCTTCAAAAAGCATTCAGAATTTCAATAGGCTTGCAAAGCATTTTGACGGTATAAACAGCGGGCTTGCAGCAGAATTCCAGGCCAAATCACAAGTTAACCCCAAAAGCGTGGATTCATTGACTAAAGCGCTTATGCCCGCTTATTTAAAAAATCAGGCTGATTTCGGTCATCAGGCTTTAATGTTTGTTAAGAACAATCAGCAGTCATTAGCCGGGTTTTATGCTGCCAGCATGCTGGATCCCGTTAAATTTGAAACCCCGCTTATCAATTATGCTGAAGGCATCAATGCGGATCTGCTCAAAAATCCTTTGGTTAAAAAATTCGAGGTTGCTATGGAGGCTGCAAAACCGCTGTCGGTCGGTCATGCTGCACCTGATTTCAACATCAACGACATTGAGGGGAAACCTGTAAAGCTTTCTGATTATAAAGGCAAATGGATCATGATTGACTTTTGGGCATCATGGTGCGTACCATGCCGCCAGGAGAACCCGAACGTATTGAAACAATATCAAAACTTTCACGGGAAAGGTTTTAACGTGCTGGGAATATCATTGGATAAAGATAAAGCCGCATGGGAAAAAGCAGTTAAAGATGACCATTTGGTCTGGACTCAGTCGTCTGATCTGAACAGTTTCCAGGGCAGCACTGAGCAACTGTACCACATACAAGCTATTCCGTCAAATTTCATAATCGATCCCCAGGGAAAAATCGCTGCAAAAAATATAAGGGGAACTGACCTGGAAGACTTTCTGAATAAAACACTTAAATAAAATCAATACCATAAAAATAAAACATCATGAAAAAGACCATTTTTTATATCCTGTTTTCCATTGTTTCAGTAAGTGCGGCTTTTGCTTCACCCCGTACAAAAAATAATGTAATAGAACTAAATGCTGTTAAACTTGATACCGCGACGTTTGCCACGGGTTGTTTTTGGTGTGCCGAGGCAAAGTTTAAGGAACTGCGCGGCGTTGCTTCTGTAACCTCGGGATTTTCGGGTGGTCATACAGTAAACCCTACTTATGAGGAGGTAAGCACCGGTACAACCGGTCATGCCGAAACCGTGAATATTCTCTTCAATCCGAAGCAGATCACTTACGACGAACTGGTAGAAGTATTTTTCACAGATCATGATCCGACTCAGTTAAACCGTCAGGGCAATGATGTAGGCACCGAATACCGTTCTGCCATTTTTTATCATAATGCTGCTCAAAAACAAAAAGCAGAATACTATATCAAAAAGATCAATGAATCACATGCTTATTCAAAACCCGTAGTGACCCAGGTAGTGCCTTTCAAAGTGTTCTATAAAGCCGAGGGATATCACCAGAACTATTTCAGCAGGAACGGCAGTGTCCCTTATTGCAAGTATGTGATCCAGCCGGAGCTCGACAAATTCCGGAAAGTATTCGCAGATAAATTGAAAAAGACAAATAATTAATCATCATGAAATCATTCATCATAACAACCGTCATGTTACTATGCCTGGCAGGCGGTGCTTTTGCTCAACATTTAAAGTCCGAAAGCGGACACACGAATAATCCTTATTATTCAAATACAGACACTAAGAAATTAAACGTGTCCAATGCGGAATGGAAAAAAATCCTGCCTGCTGATCTATATGCGACAGCCCGCGAAGCAGCAACCGAGCGCCCTTTCACTGGCAAATACTGGAATGCTGATGCCAAAGGAACTTACTACTGCGCCGTTTGCGGGAACGAGCTTTTCAGGTCGAACGCCAAATTTTCCAGTACCTGCGGCTGGCCCAGCTTCTTCGAGCCTACGCGCAAGAATAGCGTGATCTACAAGGAAGATCATACGTTTGGAATGGATCGTACGGAAGTACTTTGCGCCCGTTGCGGCTCGCATCTGGGCCACATCTTTGATGACGGGCCTGCACCAACTTACAAAAGGTATTGCATGAATTCCATATCGCTTGATTTTCAGCCCGATAAAAAGTAATAAAGTAAACCATCAAAATTAAAGCACATGAAAAAGATACTGTTAATGATCCTGGTAGTATTTACAGTCGCAAAGGCCTTCTGCCAGATCGAAAAACCGGTTACCTGGTCTTTCGCAATTAAAAAAGAGAAAAATAACGAAGCGGTAGTTTTATTAAAAGCCACCATTCAAAACAGCTGGCATATATACGCAACCGATCAAAAAGCGGGTGGCCCTGTTAAAACGTCAATTACCTTTGCGCCTTCTCCAGATTACATCTTAACGGGAAAGATTACGCAGCCTAAGCCGCAAACGAAGTTTGAAACAGCGTTTAATATAAACGTCTCCTATTTTGAAAATTCGGTCATCTTCCAGCAAAGGATCAAACTTAAGTCAGGCAGGGGCACCCTGCACGGCAACCTGGAATACATGACCTGCAATAACCAAAAATGCCTGCCGCCGGATAACCTTGATTTCACCATTAACCTTTAAAAACAATGACAACTCCTAATGAACACGTGCAGTGCCTGATCATCGGATCCGGGCCTGCCGGATATACCGCGGCGATATATGCCGCCCGCGCCGATCTTAAACCTGTTCTGTATACGGGTATCGTCGAGGGCGGACAACTCACACAAACTACCGAGGTAGAAAACTATCCCGGCTATCCGGATGGAATTCAAGGCCCCGAAATGATGCAAAATTTCAAAAAACAGGCCGAGCGGCTTGGTGCGGACATCCGGTTCGGATATGTCACCTCGGTTGATTTTTCGTCGCTGCCACATAAGGTCACCATAGACGACAGTAACATGATCACCGCTGATGCAGTGATCATCTCAACAGGTGCATCCGCTAAATGGCTTGGGCTGGAATCTGAACAAAAGTACAACGGTTTTGGCGTTTCGGCCTGTGCTGTTTGTGATGGGTTCTTCTTTAAAGGCCAAGATGTAGCCATTGTAGGTGCTGGTGATACGGCAGCAGAAGAGGCAACTTACTTAGCCAAATTATGCCGTAAAGTTTATATGCTGGTAAGACGAGATGAATTCCGCGCCTCGAAGGCTATGATACACCGGGTATTAAATACCCCGAATATCGAACTGTTGTATAATACTGAAACGGTTGAAATTTTGGGAGACGGCTTAAATGTAACTGGAGTTAAGGTGATCAACAATAAAACGAATATCGAAAAAGACCTGGACGTGACCGGTTTTTTCGTTGCTATCGGTCATCATCCAAACACGGATATCTTTAAAGACTGGATCGACATGGATTCCGTAGGCTATATCAAAACAAAGCCGGGCACTACATGGACGAATGTGGAAGGCGTATTCTGTTGCGGAGATGCGCAGGATCATATATATCGCCAGGCCGTGACAGCAGCAGGAAGCGGTTGTATGGCGGCTATAGATGCAGAACGCTACCTAGCCGCCCAGAAACATCTGGTTAAAGCTGGCCTGACCACCGTTGATTAACTAAATAGATCACCCTAACGCAGAGATAATGTTGCCAAATGATTTAACAGTCAATCCAAAAAAATGGGTAGATACGCACGCAGACTATCTTTACGCTTATGCGATTACCCGTATAAATGATGAGGAATTGGTGCGTGACCTTGTTCAGGAAACTTTTCTGGCCGCTTTGGAAGCTTTGCCGGAATTTGAGGGAAAAAGTACTGAAAGAACGTGGCTGACCGCTATTTTAAAATATAAAATTATAGATACTTATCGAAAGAGATCAAGGCAGGGTATTCAAGTGCCTTTTGGAACTAACGAAGAACAGGTCGAATATTTTGATCCGGATCTGAACAACTGGAAAAAGGAACACTGGCCGTCCCCATTTGGCATTGAAGATCAGGACCCGCTGCATAATAAAGAACTAAGTAATATCCTGCGGGAATGCATGAAAAAACTGCCTTCGCTTTGGCTTACTATCTTTACCATGAAGCACATAGACGATTCATCAAAAGATACGATCTGTGATGAGTTAAAATTATCAGAATCAAATTTCTGGGTGATCATCCACCGTGCAAAAGTCAGTTTGAGATCATGTCTTCAGAAACGATGGTTGTAAGCGTATTAATTAAGCAGCATTTATTTTCATTTCATCTGTAAGGAAATAATTGATTTGTCGACTAATTTTCTATAGCCCATCACAATCCGGGCTGAAATTTAATCATCTATTTATTTATCAGACAATTATGAACTTAAACGACAAAAAAGTGCTGATTACAGGTGGATCCAGTGGAATCGGAAGAGCCATTGTTGACGCCCTTTATCAATCAGGCACAAGAAACTTTGCAGTAGCGGGCCGTGACGAATTAAAGTTGAAACAGCTCGGAAAAGACTTTCCAGACGCTGCTTTTCTTTATTTACATGGAAACGTGGGCAACCCAACTGATGTTAAAGCTTTTATGGAGAAGGTTGAGCAGGAATGGGCCGGTCTTGATATTTTGATCAATAATGCCGGTGTCGTGAGCGCGGGAGCATTAGAAGATATAAGCGATGAAGACATCATCTCTCAGATTGATATTAACCTTACAGGATTGATCCTGTTAACCAAACACGCGCTTGTACTCCTTAAGAAAAGTACAGAAGCAGCTATTATCAATGTCTCATCGGGTTTAGGCATTATTGGCCTACCTTTCTACGCCACCTATGCTGCCGCAAAAGCAGGAACAGTAAATTTTTCGGAAGCATTACGCAGGGAACTGCAGGATTTTCCGATCCAGGTAATGACTGTTTATCCTACGGCTACAGATACACCAATGATGAAGACCGCTAACACCAGCAATATGGATACCCCAGAAGCTGTTGCTGAAAGCACTATCAAGGGTTTGTTGGCTGGTGAGATTGACGTTTTCCGTGGCGGACCACAAATGCTGGAAAATCGTAAGTTGAATTTCGAGCACCCTTTGGAATATGACGAAAGAGTAAAAGGTATGTATGATGCCATGAAAGAACGGGCATCCAAACACCGGGCTATGTAATACGGCAAATATATGACTAGGAAAAACGGCAGATTCTCGTGTTTATCGCAAGTATCTGCCGTTTTTTATATGGACTATTTAAGAACATGTTAATTAATTGTTTGCTTTAGTAGCCTTCCCAAAAAGGACTCATTATCTGAATTAATGCTTATTCATTTTAGCGGTGATCTTCTCCTTTAATTGCTCTTTGAAAGCATCATCCAGTTTAACCTCGTCCTGCTGAGGTTTTAAAATCTGGCGCATCATCGCATTAATCAAAACACTTTGCTGTTCATAAACCCGGCAAATATAGCAACCCGCCAAGTGCAGTTGCAGTTCCACTTTTTCCCTGGCGGTTAATTCAATTTCCTGTTTTTTTTCGATTAGAAGCGTCGCTTTTCTACAATTATAAGCGATCCGTTCTTCCTCAGTCTTTAATTCTTTTTTCATCTCACATCCAATTCTTCTGTAAACACGATCTCAGGTTAACTTTTGCACGGTGGATAATCACCCAATAATTAGCTGATGTAAGCCTGAGCTTTTTGCAAATAAATCCGGTTTCTTCGTCATCCAAATGCTTCAGCTTAAAAACTGCCATCCACAACGACGGAAGTTTAGTCATGCACTTTCGTAACACGTTCATAAATTCCTTATTATGAAGTGCATCTTCGTTGTCAACTGTGAACGGAGCCGGCCAGTGTTCTTTTTTCCAGTTGTTCAAATCGGGGTCGAAAAACTCCGGTTCGTCTTCGACAGAGCCGATATGTGAATTACCGTTTAAAATATTGTTCCTGTTGCGGTAAGTATCAACGATCTTATTTTTCAGGATGGCGGTTAACCAGGTTCGCTCTGAACTTTCGGCGCGGTAATGATGGGCTTTCTCAAGAGCCGATAAAAATGTATCCTGTACCAGGTCTTGCGCCAATGTTTCATCGTTTACCCTTTTCAATGCAAAATTATACAGGTTATCCGCATAATCATCTACCCATCTTGCTGGCTTAAGATCATCAAACTTTGCCTGCTCCGTAATTTTATCCGTTAAAGTTTCATCCCTCATGAAATCCTATTTCTTTTATATAATCCCCAAAATAAAATAAATTCACTGGATTTAAGGTCGTCATTTAATGGATAACGCGGTCTTCAGCAAAGATTTAGCGTCGACAAAACCTTCAATTTTTGTAATGATTTTCCCGTCTTCATCTATAAACAGCAGCGTCGGATAACTATTAACATTGTAAAGTTCGGCAAACTTTTCGCCATCTCCTTTTTCTACATCGATGGAAAGATTTATGAAATGCGAATTGAAGTAGGCCGATAATGTTTTATCCTTAAAGGTGGTCTGTTTGAGCTGTTGACATGGCGCACACCAAACCGCGTAGGCATCTACAAAAACAGGCCTATGCTGCTGCTTTGCCGCCGCTAAGGTTGTGTCAAGATTACCTTCTTTAAAACTGATTTCGCTTTTTTTATGGAGTTGCTGAGCGTTACAATATCCGCTCAGCAACAAGATCAATGCACAAATCAGCCCTGAATTTTTTCTATTGAAAATCATTATCAACTTTATTTAACCGGACTTTCATTTTTTAATGCCGTAGCTACCGCTTCCAGGAGTGTCGGACTGATACGCTGCTTGAAGTCGGGATTGATGTATTCAAATTGAATAATACCGCTTTTGTCTAAAATAAACACCGATGGCACAGGTAATAACTTATCCACGTTCTTCCCGGCCGAGCCTTCCGCTAAGATCTTACTGTAGGCAGCAGGTGCTTTGAAAGCGATTCCGAACTGCTTTGATACCGCAAGGTCAGCGTCAGAAAGTAAGGTATAAGATAACTGGTGTTTGTCAATACTCTTATTCAAATTTTCAGGGCTATCCGTGCTTATGGCAATTATTTGATAGCCCATCTTCACCAGCTCTGCCTGAATACCTTGTATCCCTGCCAATTCCTTATTGCAGAAAGGACACCAACCACCACGATAAAAAAATAAGATCGTTGGCTTTTCGGTCAGATGAGTATTCAGATCAAATGGCTTCCCGTTTGCACCGGGGATATTTATTGACGGGACCTTTTCACCGATCAGGAGGGGGCTGATATCAGTGGACAGCTGCGGATATTTCTGCATCGCAGTCGTATCGCTTGCATTCAATGACCTCGCATATGCATTAAAAGCTGTAAAACAGATTAATATTGCGAAGATGGTTAAGAAAAAAAATTTCAGGTTAACGTATAGTTTCATTATGAATAGAGTTAATAAATTAAAAAGTGCCAGCAGAGTTTTTCTGCTGGCGGTTTACATTACATTTTGGTGGTGTCTTTTTTCATTTTAGACATCTTACCAGATTTTTTGCTCATTTTCTTATGGCTCATTTTAGACATTTTCATGGTATCTTTTTTCATTGGGGCCATTTTATCCTGCGCGTTGGCTGTTAGTGATAAACAGATAGCGGCAACCGCCATTAAGGAAAGAGCTTTTAATTTTAATGCTTTCATTTTGATTTTTATTAGTTTAAGATTTCCTCCTTAGTAGGAATCTTCGCTAAAACCTTACAACATTTTTTTCAATAAAATTTTTTAAGGTTTTTTGTAAGGATATTCGGGCAATAACGACTAAACTCTTGCTTGAAGTAGCATATGCAACTTTATGCTTTAACTTTCTTATTTAAATAACAAACATTCACCATGGTAAAATTTTCATTATTAGTCAGGCTGGAAGCAAAAGCCGGTAAAGAACAGGAACTAAGCGATTTTCTTAAAAGCGCATTACCTTTAGCGCAGCAGGAAACTGGTACGGTGACCTGGTATGCCCTCCAAATCGGAGCATCCACGTTCGGTATATTCGATTCATTCGAAACGGAAGCGGCGCGGGATGCGCATCTAAACGGCCCAATTGCTGCGGCGTTGATGGCTAAAGCCCAGGAATTGCTATCAGGTAGTCCTGTTATTGAAAAAGTCGATATTTTAGCAGCGAAGTAATATAAAAAGAGCGGCCAAAGCCGCTCTTTTTGTTTTGAAAGTATTTATCAAAATGCCGGTGCAGCCGGAAAATCCACCGGCAAGCCTGTAACGCCATGCAGGTAATTACTGATGGTTTTATCTCCAATAACGATAATGATGTCTATCAGATTGGCTTCACTATAGCCAACCGAGAATAGGTTTTCTATGTTAACCTGATCTGGCTTACCGCGATTTATTACTGTTGCTTTAACAAACTTCGCCAAAGCATCCAGCTTGGCATCGAAGTCGACATGCCCTTGGCGGATCTGTAGCATTTGTTCCGTTGTAAAACCCTGTAAACCTCCAACTACGGTATGCGCTGCCAGGCAATAGGCGCAATCGTTAACCTGGCTTACGACCAGATTAATCACTTCGCGCTCCTGGCCGGTTAATGTACTTTTCCTGTTTTGCAGCGCAAGGTAATTCCCCAGGGCAGTTTCGTTTTTTGCAAAATAGGCGTACAGGTTAGGCACCATGCCCAAACCTTTCTCAAGGTTATCGAAAATATGCTGATTGCTTTCTGAAACATCAGCTTTAGTGGGAACGATAAAAGTTGTCATGTCTGATATGAAAAGTAAGGCTGCCCGCTGGGGCAGCCCGTAATTAAATTATTTAAGGGTTACTTTGATAATGCCGGTAACTGGCGGCAGTGTAGTAAATGCGTTTGGATTTGGAACCGGGGCAATTACCTGACTTTCCTTTAATGGAGTTCCTGCAAGGTTAAACTGGGTAAGTCCTGCACCGGGAAATTGATTTACTGCAGTTCCGTCATCAAACAATTTGATTGTACCGGAAATGTCGCCCTTTTGGGTAGCGTCTACACCATTATCGGTTGATGCAAAGAACCAGTCATTTGAAAAACCATACATGGTAGCAACCGCTAGGCGGTCTCCTGTAGCTACATTAAGCTGCTGTGATACAATACCGCCTTGTTTGCCAGCTATGCTTGGCAACAGCACTTTGGTATTGGGAGCCGGTAAAACATAAACCGCCTTAACCCCTTTAACTGTTTTCAGATAAGCTGCCAGCGTATCCGCATTGCCCTGCTGAGCCAGTGGTGTAAGGCCTTTACCTGCGTCTAATTGGCCTGTGTTGTAAATAGGATTATTAATGCCATTATACACAACTACCAGAATCGGGGAAAGCGGTGTGAAAATACCTGTAATTGACTTAGCATAAGCGCTTAAAGCGGTATTATCACCAGCTTCTGCAATATTAGTTAAGCCATTTGCTGTGGGCTGGCCTGACGTATAGAGCGGGTTTGGCGCCTGAAGTGTTCCGCCAACGATGTAAGACACACTCCAAACACCTGGACTTAAAGGCGTCTCATTGGTTGTTCCTCCGGAAGTGTTTTGCAATGTCAACGTGAATGTCGAGTTACCATTATATTTCAATGTTGCTTTCACCAGTTTGGATGCCGCCAGGTAAGTATTTCCCTGAGCATCTGTGCTGGTCACCTCCGTAATGTTTTTTGTTTCTGCAACTCCGGGATGTGTTACGGATGCACCGGGCTTCTGATTGATGCGAGTGCCATTGTCCCAAAGCTTAACCTGTGCGGAAACATCGCCTTCAATTGGGTTGCCATTACTATCATAAACCTGGATCCCTGGGTTTACCGGGGCAAAGAAAAGATCGTTTGAAGCACCGTACATGGTTGCGAAAGATAATGCTTCACCTTTTGCAGCTGAAAAGGTGATAGTTGTCGATTGGCCCGGTTGGATTAATGCAGGTGTTCCTGTACCCTGGAAAGTACCGGATTCTACAAGTGGTTGAGATTGCAGGACGTTCTCAACGGTAATTGTACTTTGCTGAGAAATTGCTGAGCCGTTGTTGTTGTCTTTTTTGCAAGCTGCTAAGGCTAATGGAGCCAGTGCTGCCAATAGGATTGATTTACGATTTTTAAGTAGATTCATATTGTAAAATTTTCGGAATTTGTCGCTCTACCCTAAAATTCCTTACAATACAAGAACAGAAAAAATCAACGCTGACATTACTATGACTATTCAAAAAAACGGCGGACTGATGTCTTGGTCCGCCGTTGATTAATTTATTGTAAACTCTGTTTTCTCGTCAGCCGGTCTGACAGTAGCGCGTCCAAAGACCAGCGCCCCGCTCCAAGCAGAATTAACGCTAACAAACCAGCTATATATACCAAGTTGATCTCATATCCTGGCGGCCCAAATACGGGGCCTTGAGGCGTTAAACCTATCGTTTTAACGGCGCTGAAGCCGTAATGTATATGAATGGTGAACATAGCGACCAACATGGTTACAATGAGGGGTAAAGCCATTATACTGGTGAAAAGCCCGGCCATGATCATTAATCCACCGAATACCTCTGTGAGTGTCGATATCCACGCCATCAGGTGCGGTGCAGGTACGTTAAGTTGTGCCAGTAAATGAGAGAAAGCTTCAGGGCCACGCATCAGCTTTGCCCATCCATGAGCTAAGAATCCAAACCCGATTACAAGGCGCAAAAACAAAGGCGCAAATTGCTGGTAGTTTTTACCAGTAATAGAAAAAATATTGTTGTTCATTTCATTTGATTTTAAGTTGTTAAAGATTTTTTTGACAATAGGACAATTGCCAGTCGTTTTCACTATTAACAAAAAATCATCAGATACGGAATGTACAATTAAGTGTGTAGAGCGGGATCTTCTGCGGTCGGCAATTGATGTAATTGTACGATTGATCCCGGCATTTAAAAAAGAGAACGGCCGCGATGAACAAATAAATTTGAGCGACACCAGGTGATAAAGAAGGATGCCAACTATTTGAACGTTGTACAATTGCTTTGAAATTAAGGGCGGTCGTCTTACAATTATCCTGTGCGTTTAGCAGGCGTGAACCAGTTGTTTTTGGTACTGAATTTACAGAATGAGAAATTACGGCAAATAATGTGTTTCGTAAAGGGCAGAAACCCAGGGTCAGGAACATAGCGATCAGCGCTATGCTCATAATTGGGGTTATTCCATAAATATGTATTTTCCTTTTTGCCATCTTTCCAGATCTCTTCATTAAGAAACAAATACGTTTACCAGGAGCATAATGCCCAGCAGCAATAAAACAATATAACTATACCTAAAAAACTGGCTTCCCTGCATTTTGGAATTGATATAGCGGCCAATAAGGATTGCCGGCACAAGCACCGGTAGTGCTAACAAAAAATAATGTAATAACTGCCAGTTAATTAAATTACTATACCAGTACCCTAACACGCCGACTAAACTTGCAGCAAGAAAATAGGCCTGCATCGTTGCCCTGAAATGCTGGGCGGTCCATCCCCGTTTCGCGCCGTAAATAACCAGCGGAGGGCCGTTAATACCATATGCGCCACCTAAAATTCCTGAAAGAAGTCCACAGCCAAATAACCAACGGCCATCGTCTTGATTTAGTTCTTTGAGCCTGGTACCTGTCAAGAGATAAGTAGAAAATGCGATAATCACTGTCCCCAAAATACATTTTACCCACGCTTCACTCACATGGGTCAACAGCCATAAGCCAATCGGAATACCGATTATTGCATAAACGATCAGCCAGCCAGCACTTTTAACATGTATTTTCTTTCGGTCCTGAACAACCACGAAACCAGCAATCGAAACCGAAATAAACACAGACAGCGGAACTGCGACCTCAAGCGGCATAAATAAGGCAAGCAGTGGTACAGCTATAATAGATTCACCAAACCCGAATGCGGAACGGAATATGGTGGCAAAAAAAATGATGATGTCTATTTTTATTACAATCGCATTGATCAAACCCACTACTTTTCGGCTTTAGTTATGATATAATATATTAATATTTCAGTGATTACATACTGAATGCAAGCCTTCGATAATTCTTTTTCCAACGGCTTGTTGTACTTAGACGGTTAGCTTTGTTAATCCTTACAAAAAATTAAAAAAAATTAAAACTGACGCTTGGGTTTCCAATGATAATTCTTTGTAAGGTTATTGCTTAAATTTCGACTAAGATCTATAATGATTAGAATTCAACATTGATGAAATACTTAACCTGATATCTGTAGCGTATGGAAGAATATTCATTTAAGATACACATTGAGGAAAGTGACTTAATAGATCTAAAATATCGTTTGTCACATGTCAAGTGGCCGGCTGACATTGATAATGCCGATTGGAAATACGGAGTAAATAAAGAGTATCTTGAAAGCTTAGTCAGTTATTGGGCGAACGAATATGATTGGCGACTGGCAGAGCAGCAATTAAACTCCTACCCGCAATATCGCATTCCCGTTAATGGCGTGCCGGTTCATTTTATATACGTGCGCGGAATTGGCAAAAACTGTAAAGCATTAATACTTACTCACGGATGGCCCTGGTCATTTTGGGACATGCATAAAATCATCGGGCCTCTGACAAACCCCAAAGCTTTTGGCGGTGATGAAAATGACGCTTTCGATGTAATCATACCGTCGGTGCCGGGCTATGGATTCTCCACGCCGGCCCCCGCCGGCATCAACTTTTGGAAGACGGCGGATTTATGGCATACATTAATGACAGAAATATTAGGTTACCGAAAATATGCGGCAAGCGGAGGTGATTGGGGAGCCCTGATCACTTCTCAGCTTGGCCATAAATATGCCGATAGTTTATATGGGGTACATTTAATGCATACTATGGAGCTGGATCAATTTAACAAGGAAAGGCCGTGGGATGTATTTGCGGGGCATAAAACAGCGGAGACAACGCCTGCCCATATCAGGCAACAAAGTCTGGAACGGATGAAGATCTTTGCCAGCCATTATGCTGTACATATGCTCGACCCTCAAACCCTGGCCTATGGTTTACAGGACTCACCTGCAGGATTGCTTGCATGGCTGCTTGAACGCTGGAGAAGTTGGGCGCAAATTGAAAACGGCAATATTGAAGCTGTTTTTTCCAAAGAACATATGATTACCAACACTATGCTATATTGGATAACAGGTACTGTAGCATCTTCTATGCGATTCTATGCGGACGGTGCCAAATATCCCTGGCAACCGGTTCATGACCGGATGCCAATCATAGAAGCTCCGGTGGGTATTACTTTCCTGGGTGGAGAAAACCCGGCAGGCGTTACGACTGACCAGCGTGTGGATGCGTTCAGAAAAGGCCCCAAAAGCCAACTTTACAATATCCATTATTTAAATGCCCATGAAAAAGGTGGGCATTTTGGCTATTATGAAAACCCTGAAGCCGTTATCCATGATATAAGAGCTACTTTTCATGCTTTGAAATTTTAAAAATTATGCCACAAAACCTCAATCAGCAAATAAGTGTGCATGTAATTCGAGAATTTATTAAAATCTAAGCAGTAAATTTTGAAATCATCGCAGCATCGCCTGTTTTTTGAACGTTGTGAGCTAATTAAAGATAAGTTACTGTTACCTATGTGGAATTAATTCGTAAATTTAAACTCCCTTTATGTGATTAAGTGACCTCGGCTATTGAAAATATAGATAATACTAAGCTGCTGCTTTCTAAAATAAAAGCAGGCGACCAATACGCATTTGAAAAAATTTATAGATTGTACAGCTTACGTATTTACTATAACATATTAAAGATTGTAAAATCTGAAGAGGCCGCCAAAGAAATCTTGCAAGAAGTGTTTATAAAAATCTGGGAGAAGAGAGAGCAAATCGACTTAGAACAATCGTTTACATCCTATCTTTTCCAAATTTCAAAACATATGGTCTATTCTGCACTTCGCAAAGAAAATGTAGAAAAAAAATTAAAAGACTACTTAAGTTTCATTGGAACTGAGATCTATACTCATGTTGAAGAAGCATTAGCTTATAAACACAGTGAAAAATTTGTGCTTGAAAGCATTGAAAAGTTACCTCCACAACGTAAACAGGTTTATACTTTATGCAAGATTGAAGGAAAAAGTTACGAAGAAGTTTCACGAATCTTAGGCATTTCCACCTCTACCATCAGCGATCATATTGTGAAAGCAACTAAATTCATAAAAAATCAAAGAAGTTTCATTGACGGTTCGCTGGCCATTATCATTACCGAAGCTATTTTCAAGGTTCATTAAAATAAGTTTAATAAATAATAAAAAAAAAGTTAAGTCCGAGCAGAGTATGCGAGGCTGAGACTCGTATTATCTGTAAAAGGAAAAAAGTGTCAAACGATTTTTTTAAATTTAAAGATTTATTTGAGCGGTATTTATCTAATAAATGCACTCCTGAGGAGGTGAAAGAAATGTTTTCGATCATTCAATCAGGAGAGTTCCGTGAGGACACAATTGAGCTAATATCATCAAAATTAAATGGTGATATTGACGTTAACGCCCAAGACTTAAATCATTTACAAGCAGCGGTTGATGACGTTTTTATAAAAATCAAGGGCGAAATTGATCCTCTTCCCCATGTTTTGCCAAAGAAACAAATTGATAGAAAATGGTGGTTGATGGCTGCCTCTATTATCGTATGCTTTTCCGTTGGTCTATATTTTATATCCGGTAGTCATCAAAAGGTTTCGCAAATCACGAAAATTAAGTCAACTAAACCAGATTTTTTACCAGGTAGCAACAAAGCTGTACTGACACTTTCAGGCGGAAAACAAATCGTACTTTCAGGTGCCTTGAATGGGAAGTTAGCTCAACAAGGTCATGTAAACATCAATAAAACCGCCGATGGAAAAATAGTATACGATGCTATTGAAGATGACCAAAGTGAAAGCCTTTATAATACCGTTAGTACGCCACGAGGAGGGCAATATCATTTAACGCTAACAGACGGCACCGAAGTTTGGCTTAATGCAGCATCGTCTATAACTTACCCTGTAACATTTGGTCGAAACAGTCGCGACGTTCAAATCTCGGGTGAAGTCTATTTCGAAGTTACACATAATGTACAAAAGCCTTTTAAGGTTACCAGTGGAATACAAACTGTTGAGGTGTTAGGAACTCACTTTAACATTAACTCCTATCCAGATGAAGTGTCGCAAAAAACTACATTATTAGAAGGGTCGGTCAAAATCGTTACGCCTTCCGATGCAGTCACGCTTTCCCCGGGCGAACAATCTGTTCTCAATAACACAAGCAAGGAACCGAAAATAAAGGTCATAGAAAATTCGAATACAGAGGAAGCAGTTGCCTGGAAAAATGGAAAGTTCTCTTTTAACTACACGGATATCAGTTCTGTAATGCGACAAATCAGTAGATGGTACGATGTTCAGATTGAATATGAAGGCAAAATACCTGATAAAAAACTTTCAGGATCATTCTCTAGAAATACCAATGCTTCAAATGCTTTTAGGCTTCTCGAATTTTCAGGGGTTAACTTCAAAATTGAAGGGAGGAAAATTATAATCAAATAATTAGCAAAACTCCATAGCCCAGTCAGCCAGGCTGTTTGGCAGTCCCACAAAAAAAACCGAAAAGTGTACCACCACTTTCCGGCTAATCAGTTGTGGGCATCCATTTTAACTATTGACAGTTCAAATATTCGCAAACCCAAAACCATGCAAATGTATGCAAAATTCTACTTTTTGTACTTACCGCCATTTTCGCCGGCGGTTAAATAAACTTTTTTTGGTTATGAAATTAACCGTGCTCTTATTGGTTATCGGTTTATTACAGGTAAGCGCATCGTCGCACGCCCAACAAATAAACCTTTCTGCCAAAAACATCTCTTACGAATCGCTTTTCAAGCAAATTGAGAAGCAAAGCGGCTATTCATTTTTATATGATCCGGAAATGCTCAAGAGTCTGCCGAAGCTTGACGTAGAAATAAGTAATGCTACTATCGACGATGTTTTAAATAAAGCTTTTCGCGACAAGCCAGTTACCTATTTAATCATCGATAAAAACATCGTCGTTCGAATAAATACAGTCCCGGCTGTTGTAAAAAAAGAAATTACAGAAACCACACCAGTGTTTGGTAAGGTGACAGACGAAAAAGGAAGCCCTTTGACTGGTGTAACTATTAAGGTAAAAGGAACAAATTTCGCATGGGTAACGGACAAGGCCGGTGAGTTTCGGGCAGTCATCATTACCCCAAACGCTATTCTACAATTCAGTTCAATAGGCTTTGTAACCACCGAATACGCTGTTAAGGATATCAAAGGGCCACTTTCAATTGTAATGAAAGAGGACATTGGCTCACTTAACGAAATTCAGGTTCTGGCCTATGGTACAACGACCAAGCGATTTAGTACAGGGAATATAGTTAGCCTTAAGGCTGCTGATATTGAGAAGAGCGCGGGAGCTAATATTCTTGATATTGCCAAAGGTCGACTGCCTGGCTTAGGTATACAGCAACTAACAGGTGTTCCGGGCGGTGGCTTTGCAACCCAGGTCAGATCAATATCCACTTTTAATAGTAATAGCTATAATACCAGCCCACCACTATTTATCGTTGATGGAGTTGCCTATCCGGCTGGCAGTGCACTTCCTTTTTTAGGTGGCGTAAACGGACGAAACCAATTTAATGGTGGTAACGCTTTAAATTATTTAAATCCCGGAGACATCGAAAGTTTTGAAGTTCTAAAGGATGCCGATGCCACATCTATTTACGGGTCTCGTGGTACCAATGGCGTTATATTAATTACCACCAAAAAAGCAAAAGCGGGAGACGCAAGATTGATCGTCAATGCTTTTGACGGAATATCGAAAATTGGAATCACTCCACAATTATTGAATACAGACCAATACCTGATGATAAGGCAGGAGGCGCTAAAAAATGATGGTCTTACTCCGTCGGCCACTGATTTTGATCTAAATGGGGCATGGTCTGCTAATAGCTACACCGACTGGCGCAAGTATTACTTAGGTAAAACTGCGCAAGATCAAAATGCAGATATTACTTATACCGGAGGGAACGGCGTTACTAATTTTCTGATGTCGGGAAATATACGTAATCAGGGTACTGTTCAATTGGGTTCTGGTTCCCAGGTAAACGGTGGAATTCGTTTTGATATAAATAATACCAGCCGTAATAAAAAGTTCTTTATCGACCTGACCGGTAACTATACGGTTTCCAGGAACAATTTAGTTCCTTATGATTTTAGTACCGGGGTACTTTATGCACCAAATGCGCCCTTACCTGTAAAACCAGATGGGTCTATTGATTGGTCATTACCCTCCAACCCGGCAGCCCCCAAAAACCTACTTTACAATAATAGCACTGGTAATCTGATCGCAAATACCACAGCACGTTATGATATTTTGCCTGGGCTTTCGGCAAATTTGCAAGTTGGGTTCAATTTGCTGACAGGAAAAGAATACCGGGCGCAGCCATCCAGTTATTTTAAACCGTCAGCCACATCTTATCAGTCTACTCAATCCGTTTTAAACTGGTTCAGCAACCGAACGATAACTATTGATCCTAATATTTCATATGTTCATAAGCTGCTTAGCAAAGGGTCGCTTGAAGCAAGGGCTGGGTTTACTTTGCAGGACGTATTAAATAATTCTAACCAAATTACTGGAACAAACTTCTCATCAGATGCCTTGCTTGTGAATCCGACATACGGGGCGACAGTCATTCCAAGCTATAATCAAACGCCGACCAGGTATACGGGTGCGTTTGCCACAATCAAATATAACTGGGACAATAAATATATCGTCAGCCTCAACGGACGCCGCGATGGTTCAACCAATTTTGGCCCAGGCAATCGATTTGGCAATTTCGGATCAGTTGCAGGCGCGTGGATTATTACAGAAGAAAAATGGCTGAAGAATATAAAAAATGTGTTGAGTTTTGCAAAATTGAGAGCAAGTTATGGCACGGTTGGGAACGACCAAATTGGGGCATATCAATATCTGAACACTTATCAGGCGACCGCAGCAGGTTACCTTGGAAATACCATTTTAACGCCATCATCCTTATATAATCCTACACTTCATTGGGAGAAGAAAAGATCATCTGAGGTTGGACTGGACCTTCAATTTTTCAACGGCAGGTTTGAAATCGATGGCGATTTCTACAGAAGCTGGACAAATGATCAGTTACTTTCACAGGCAGTTTCAACAGTTACGGGATTTCCAAATGTGGCTATGAACGTACCGCAAGCGAAAATCTACTCACACGGATTTGAATTTAGCATGTCGTCAACTAATATTAAAACTGGAAGTTTCTCTTGGCGAACTAATGTTAATTTAACCATACCAGAAAGTAAGTTGATATCGTTCCCAGGGTTGGATATTATAAACCAAACAACCAGTTTAACAAACTCAAACTATGTATTGAATAAACCGATCACCGGTATAAAACTATATAACTACGCTGGAGTAAACCCGCAAACGGGGAATTATCAATTCATAAATGCAGCAGGTGTGAAAAGCGATTGGGCCTTTTTCGGCCCAGGTAGCCTGAACAGTTTAACCGATAACACTCAATTCATCGATCTTGCGCCGAAGTTTTACGGTGGTTTCGGTAACACATTTACCTATAAGCAATTGTCGTTAGACGTATTTTTCACTTTCCAGCGACGGGCTTTACAAACAATTGAATCACTTTCCGGCTATCCTGGCGTCTTTAATAAAAACTTGACGACCGCCTCTTTAAAAAGGTGGCAAAAACCGGGCGATATTACAGACGTTCCGCGTGCATCTTCATCCGGCTTAACTCCATTTTCCCAAATTGCGTTTTCACAAAGTACAGGTGCATATACCATGAACACTTACGCCAAATTAACCAATCTGAACGTTTCTTACGACTTAAAGGGCGAATGGTTAAATAAAGCCAAGATTCAGAAACTAAGCATTTATATGCGCGGTGAAAATCTTCTTACGATATCCAAATATAAAAGCCTTGATCCGGAGAGCCTTGCCAGTTATGCTATAGGGCCATTACGCACGGTAGTTTTAGGTTTAAACATAACACTATAATGTCATGAAAAAAATCAAAATCGAAAAGCCAAATTACGGTTATAAAATAAGCTTTCTGATAATCTTATTATCGTCTCTGTTCAGCGGCTGTGAAAAGTATTTAAATGTACCGCTACCTGTTGATCGAATTGCAGGAGATGGCGCTTATGTATCGGATGCTTCAACATCCAGTGTGTTGAGTGGTGTGTTTTCTAAGATGTATACCGCCGGTTTAATCGATGGCGGCAGCAGTATCGGTTATCAAATGGCCGAGTATTCAGATGAACTTGATGTCTATAACAATCAATCTTCAAATTCAACAAACCTAGCCATATACAGCAATTTATTGCAGAACAAGACGATAAATTATTGGAGTAACATCTATAACATAATCAACACCTGCAATGCGGCGATTGATGGGATTTCGAATAGTAAAACGCTTTCTGCAAACAAAAATCAATTTTTAGGAGAAGCGTATTTTTCGAGAGCTTGGTTATATTTCAATTTGGTGAATCTTTACGGAGATGTTCCATTAGCGCTAACAACAGATTATAATAAAAACAATGTGTTGGCACGTGCACCCAAAGCGCAAGTATATCAGCAAATCATAACAGATCTCAAATTGGCACAGTCTTTACTGCCAGCTGGTTATCAGGATGCACTAAGCCTAACAACTACCGTCAGAGCCAGGCCAGACAGGGCTGCCGCCACCGCATTACTCGCACGAATTTATCTTTATACAAGTGACTGGGTTAACGCCGAAAAGCAAGCAACTGAAGTTATCGGTAACGCCGATTATCAATTAATACCCTTAGCGCAGGCATTTTTAGCAGCGAGTAAAGAGACGATATGGGCGGTTGCACCAAAAGCGCCAGGCTTTGTTAATGATTATAGTGTGTATAACAACGGTATACCCGGCACCATCCCAGCTGGTTCAAATAATTCAAGCCAGCTTATAACATATGGCCCCACAGCCTCTTTAAGTAAATCATTACTCAATGCTTTTGAAACAAATGATAATAGGAAAACCACTTGGTTAAGACCAGTTACAGATGCTGCGACCAACTTAGTTTACTATTTCCCTAACAAGTACCAATCTGGAGTTAATGGTACTGAATTTACTGTGCTCATGAGATTAGCTGAACAGTATCTGATTCGTGCTGAAGCGCGGGCAATGCAGAATAACACTTCCGGCGCGCAGGCAGACCTTAACATGGTAAGAACCCGTGCAGGCCTTCCGAATACCTCGGCAGCTAATACGGCAGATCTTATTAGTGCAATTGCTAAAGAACGCCGGGTAGAACTATTTACTGAAACGGGGCATCGTTTTTTCGATTTGAAAAGAACCGGAACAATTGATGCCGTAATGACCCAGGCTGTCACTCAAAAAACAAATTTCGGTACAACACCAATCGTTTGGAGCAGTGTAAAACAAATTTTGCCAATACCGACCGGTGACATATTGATAGATCCAAATCTCACTCAAAACCCAGGTTATAATTAAAAAACTCCCTATTAAAATTAACTATGCCGGCGATACGAACGTGTTGCCGGTAATTTATTCAAACATTTCTTAAAAATATGAAGACGATTTTTTTTTCAATTTATACTTTTCTGCTATGTCTAACTTGTATTCAGGTAAAGGCTCAAACTGTAGCTTTCCAGATTGATGGAAAATTAATTAATATGGCGCAGACGCCTAAAAAGCTATACCTAACTGAGGTTGTTAATGCTGGCGTACTAAGTAAAGCCCTTGATAGTGCCGATGTAAATAACGGTGAATATCACTTTAAAGGCGCACTGACGGCCGATGAAGCAATAGGCGTATCAATTGCTACCAATGTGAAAACTGGCGCATCAAATGGCATAAACGTCATTATAGACAAAGGTCAAACAACAATTGTATCTGATGGTATTCTGAGCAATTTTAAGGCTACCGGAAATGGTGCCGGTGCACAGATCCAATTTGAGCTCATGAAAAAAGGTACCAAGGAAGAATCTGAAGCTATTAAAAAGATCGCGGGAAGTGATGAATATAAGACCGATAAGGAACTCCAGGCGGAGGTACAAAAAAGATCGATGAGCTTGGTGGGAAAAACAATATTCGACATGTATAATTACGTTAAAAGTAATCCGACTGCCCGTATAAGCCCATATACTACTTTATTTTTGATCAAATTACCTTTTCTGAGTCCGTCGGGAAAAGACACGCTGGTCCAGCTTTTACCTCAAAAGGTCCGTAACGATAAATTAGGTTTAGCAATTTTAGATACCCACGAACGGAATAAAGCCATTCAGGACTCATCTTCAAAAGCAACTATTGCTAATGAACTGGCGAATATGAGTAAAATCAGCATTGGAAGTAAAGCCCAGGAAATCAAACAAAATAATCCGGATGGTAAAGCAGAAACCTTGTCCTCTTTAAAAGGTAAATATGTATTGGTTGATTTTTGGGCCAGTTGGTGTGCGCCTTGCAGAGCGGAAAATCCAAATGTTGTTAAAGCATTTAAGAAGTACAAAGACCGTGGATTTACCGTAATGGGCGTTTCTTTAGACGGTCAATCAACCAAGGCTGCATGGATCAAAGCTATCGCAAATGATGGGTTAGCCTGGACACAGGTCTCAGAGCTCAATGGCTGGAAAAATTCCGCGGCTGCATCGTATGATGTTAAATCTATTCCTCAAAATTTCCTGATCGACCCTAATGGTGTGGTCATCGGTAAAAATCTCAGAGGCGAAGACCTCAATCAAAAATTAGCACAAGTATTCAAATAATACCGCGCCATCATTCCAATACTAAATTATGGGTTACTATAATACATCGAACAAGATGAATAAACATATTTTGCTGGCTATGGCATTGCTAGGTTTTAGCATTGCCAACGCTCAAACTATTCCGCTGGACCCAGCCGTCCGAACAGGCAGGCTTACTAACGGATTCACGTATTACATCAGACAAAACCAGGAACCAAAAAAACGGGTTGAACTATATCTTATCAATAAAGTCGGTTCTATTTTAGAAGACGATGATCAGCAGGGTTTGGCTCATTTTATGGAGCATATGAACTTTAACGGAACGAAAAACTTTCCGAAGAATAACCTGATCGATTATTTACAAAAGGCGGGTGTGCGGTTTGGAGCTGACCTGAATGCTTATACCAGTTTTGACGAAACGGTTTACCAGCTACCTATCCCTACAGATGATCCTTCCTTGTTCAAAAGCGGCATAAAAATTATGCGCGATTGGGCGCAAGAAGCTACACTCGATCCGTCCGAGATTGAAAAAGAGCGGGGTGTAGTGCTTGAAGAGGAAAGATTGGGTAAGGGTGCCAAAGACAGAACCAGCAGGCAATCTTTACCGGTGCTGTTAAATCATTCCAGGTACGCTGCACGATTGCCTATCGGGAAAGATATCGTTTTAACGCAATTTAAACCGGATGTGATCCGGAGGTTTCATCATGACTGGTACAGGCCGGATTTGCAAGCATTGATTATTGTAGGTGATATAAATGTAAACGAAGCGGAACAACTGGTAAAAGAAAAATTCTCTGATCTTAAAAATCCGGTTCATGAACGCGAGCGCACAAAGTACGTAATTCCGCTAACCGGAAAAGGCCAGTTTAAACTGGTAACGGATAAGGAGGAGACGTCGACAAGCCTCGAAATACTGATGAAACATGTTGCACCATCTTTGAAAACCGAGCAGGATTATCTCATTTCCTTAAAACAGAACATTTTCAATAAACTGATCACTGAGCGGCGCTTTGCAGAATTATCTAAAGATCAGGATCCGGCATACACCGGGATGAGTTTCGGCATAAGTGGTTTACTCAATAACATAGATATGCTGGCTTTTAGTGTGACAGCCAAAGCGGGCAGGCTGCAACAAAGTTTTGCTCAAACCTGGCGAGTGGTTGAGAGAATTAAACGATATGGTTTTACGGAGAGTGAATTTGACCGTGTAAAGAAAAATTACCTCCGTAATTTACAAAGTAGCGTAAACGAACAAGACAAAACATCGTCAGTTAGTTTTGTAAAAGAGTATCAGCGCTTATTTTTGAATGGAGAAGCGTCTCCGGGCATTAATTGGGAATATCAATTTACTAAAACCCATTTAAATACCATCTCCCTGGACGATATCAATAATCTGATGAGGGAATACCTGGCATCAAAAGATGTTGACGTCATTATATCGGCCCCCGAAAAAGACAGAAGCTCTATGCCCGACTCCACCACTGTGCAAAGCTGGATCACCGCTGTCGGTAAGGAAGATATAAAACCTTTTAAGGATTTGGACGCTGCCGGGACTTTGCTGGCTAACCTGCCTGTTCCGGGAAAAGTGGTTGGTACCAAAAATATTGCGCAAATTAATGCTACAGAACTTACTTTAAGTAATGGTGTAAAAGTCATACTCAAGCCAACTGCGTTTAAGAATGACCAGGTTTTATATGGTGGCTTTAGTCCCGGTGGTATTTCATTATATGACCAGCAGGACTACGATATCGCTGCCAATGCAAGCGGATTAATTGGCAGTTTTGGCCTTGGGACATTTAACCCCGTTCAATTATCCAAGGTACTTAGCGGCAAAGTGGCAAATTCAGTAGCTAATATTGCTTTAAGATCTCAAACTATAAGAGGAGGCGGCTCGCCGCAGGATCTCGAAACAGCCTTACAGTTAACTTATCTTCAATTTACCGCCCCAAGGAAAGATACCCTATTGTTTAAAAACACCATTGGAAATGCTTTGGCCTCATTAAACAACAGGTATGCTGATCCGAATCAGGTTTTCGCTGATACCATCAATTACGTTATGGGTAATTATAATTACCGTTCGGCGCCGCCGACAAGCCAGCGTATAGAAAAGATAACACTGGAACGTGCTTATACTATTTATCAGCAACGGTTCGCTGATGCATCCGGTTTTACTTTTGTATTTGTAGGTAATTTTGATGCTGAAAAAATCATTCCGCTTATTGAAAAATATTTGGGCTCTTTACCGGGATTAAAAAGCAATACAACAGCCCGTGACCTGGGTATCCACATCCCGGAAGGCCACTTGGTGAAAAAGGTATATAAAGGCACTGAAGATAAAGCAACCGTAAGGCTAGTCTTGAGCGGAGACTATAATTATGGAGATTTGGAAAACCTGCAACTCAAAGCACTTAGTGATATTTTGCAGATAAAGGTTTTGCAACAACTACGTGAAGCCGCCAGCGAGGTGTATTCGCCACAGGTACAATCCAATTATAATAAATACCCGCAAAATCGTTTCGCCATAACCATCTCATTTGGATGCGCCCCAAAAAACGTTGACCATTTGATTGAACTGGTCAACCAAGAAATTAATTCACTCCGTGTAAAAGGCCCCGATGCAGATGACATTGAAAAATTTAAAGCACAATATGAAAAAAATATAGAGTTAGCTCTTAATGACAATGGATTCTGGCTCAATTACTTATTAAGCCAATCTGAAAACAAAGATGATTTGTCCCAAATAACTAAAATTCATGGAAACCTGGCTCAAATAAATGCTGGTTCACTAAAACAAGCAGCGAAGGTATTTTTGTCTGGAAAAAATATGATAAGCTTTGAACTTCTCCCAGACCTGGTAAAATAATTAACTGGAATAATTTGATTCGCATTTCGGCTATAACCGAAATTTTTATAACTGATTTTTTTAACGATAGATAAAATTGTATGTGTTTATAAATGGAATTTGAATATAAATAAAGTAGTCTGTCCCCAAAAGGGACAGACTACTTTATTTATCAATTTACGCCTAACCTGTGGCCTAGCATAAAGATGAAATTCCACCAGAATGCCATCGGGAATCTGGACAGATTTTCTAATATTGATTCGGTCTTTAAGCTATACACCCATTTAAAAGGTGATAATATTCATCAAAAACAGTGAATGTATTTGATGGATAACGGCCCGCAATAAGGAGATCCCGACTATGCGAGTTTCATGTTTATGAAGTTTGCAAAATCGCCTGAAAGTGTCCTGATCTCCATTTTGGGAGGACAACTGCTTGATATCTATGAAGCTTAGTGGTGACAAATGAACTATAACCTAAATCCTTCAACAATGAAAGATAAAGAACAAACGAAGCGAAGGCTGATTGGAGATTCCGCTCAAATTGACCACCTGATTCCGATTTAAAGTGACCAGGGCATTCCGGACCAAAGTGACCACCTGATTCCGGATCAAACTGACCACCC